>ENA-UOWK01000010-UOWK01000010.1-bioreactor-metagenome-genome-assembly--contig:-NODE-10-length-271229-cov-25.418030_pt1 | contig 271229 bp, 175 predicted proteins | sample MGYA00238157_ERZ761612 | MGnify/ENA primary metagenome ERZ761612 (study PRJEB28901, sample SAMN06268035) | bioreactor metagenome | isolation source: Joint BioEnergy Institute, California, USA...
GGGGGGGGGGGGGGGGGGGGGGGGGGGGGGGGGGGGGGGGGGGGGGGGGGGGGAAGGGGGGGGGGGGGGGGGGGGGGGGGGGGGGAGTGTTGGTGTGAATGATTCGCGGGGGCGCGAGGGAGCACGGGACTCGCGGGCGCCCTGCGAACTAGAGGGCGGGCATCGCAAAAAGCTTTTCCGCGCGACCGTGGGCTGGCGCTGATGTCAAGCCCGGCCGATCCGCGCACGACCCGACCGCCCAGTTGGACAGCAAGACCGGAGCGCGCGTGTGACGAGATGCAGTGATTGGGCTAGGGGACAGAAAGGGATCGGTCTGTGGGGAGTTGGATCGAGAAAGGCGACAGAGGGGGGTAGGAGGCAGTGAGTGGTCGGGGCAGCGAGAGAGCCGCATCGGACGTCTCACGCGAAGATCCCTCGACCCAAAGCAGAGACCAGCAGGCGAACAGGGAGCTGGGAAGGGCCAGGGAGGTTGGATTGGTAGGGCAGAAGGGGAATTGCGGCGTACCTGGAACGGTGATTCGACCAGACCGTGGGAGGATATCGATCGATAGGGGAGTGGTCCGTGATTGGGTTGTGGAGGGATGAGTGATGATGCTGCTGGGGAGAAAAATGATGATAGGATGATGGAAGGGCAGCAGGAATGGGCTTCTGAGGGGAGCAGTTCCGCACAGCTGAGGCGAGCGAGTCGGGTCTTGACTGGCGAGAGGGCAAGGCTCGACGACCAACGAGAGGAAGCAGAGGGAGAAAGCCGCAGCGACGAGAAGGGCGGGCGATGGGGCATTTGTACCGGGCGCGCACAGAGGGGGAGCTGACTGGCTCGGCTGCGGCCTTAGCCTGTGGGCGGTAGCGCGCGGTCGAACGACGGGGCCGCCCCCGACACGGAGGGGGAGCCCGGCTGGGTACTGACACCCTGCGCGGCCGTAACATACCGTATCGCCCATGACGCACGCCGCGACCACAGAAGAGACCGTGACATCGAGTCCCCCCTCTCCCAGGCACCCTGCTTTTTTCTATGGCTGTATCCTTGCTTCCCTCCACAAATCGCAAAATTCAGCCCCCTTGTCTTTTTTATCACTGGCTCTCTGGTTGATTTTTTTTTCTCGCCGTGTGGCACGCGGTCTGGGATGCTGTGTCTGCGATGCTCCGTGGCTGGGACGCCGTGGATCTCGTGACTGGCGTGATCCGGCCTCGGCTGAGTATCCGCTTTGGGCGTCTCCTCCACTCGACGTCTCCTCGCGCTACGGCCGCCCGCCGAGAGTTTGACCCTGCACAGGCTCTCAGCGGGACGGAATAATAGTGGCATTATTATTATTATCATTATCATCATCGTTGTTGTTCCCTCATGCGGTATGTTATGTGATCGGGGTCCGGGCAGCCCCATTTGAAATTTGCATCTCTTCTTTGCTTCCGCACAGCAAGCCGGACAGTGTGATCCGAACATCGATCACTGAGGCAGCGCTCACAGTGCCAGCGCGCGTCTTGACGGCATCTACGTCGTCCAAATCCATCAGTCCAGACCCCAGTTTCCTTTCCCACTTCCCCGGACCGCGCACACATCGAAAAAAAAAAACCAGGAAATGCAGAGTCGAGACAAGAGAGGGGGGGAGGCCCGGAGGGGCAACGGAGAGGGGCCGGGAACATGCATCTGACGGATCCATGTTGAGCTCGGGTCCATGCAGGGTGACTGGTCTCTCCCATGCCAATTCCTCCCCACCAGGCTAAGAGCCAGATATCCCTACCTAACCAGCAGACTTTCTCTAGAGTACGGCTCCGGGATCCCAGTACGGCGTAGCCCGTCACCGGGGACCGTATGCCGTTCTCAAACTTGCCCATTGCGTTCACATCGCATCCTGCTGCTTCTCGTCCTTCCGGTTCTCTCTTCGTCGCTATTATTCCTTTGCATCCGACCTGGCCCGACGAGTACCGGAGCGTGGAAACGGGCCGAGCAGGACCAGGACAGCCTCGCCCAGGAAGGCTGGCCTGCATACGGAGTACATAGCCTCCGTACTCTCCGTGAATTGTCGATCCCATTCTATCCCACGTGTACCAGCCTTTTCCTACCTTCGCTCACAGCTCTGGTTTATCTCATCCTGACCGCCTGATCGTGCACACCGTACGGTCGGTGAAATACACCCTTTGCATCATATCCCTCTCACATGCGGAGTTATTATTGCCGCACCTCCGAATCAGAGTGTTCCGGTACCTGAACCGGATCGCTCTGGTTTAGAGAGGCTCGATATAGAGTTCGCTAATAGGCCCAATACTAGGGCCCGGCGCGTATGCATTGTTCTCCGTACAAAGGCAGCGCATGTGCCCTGGTAGATCTGGAGGTAGCGCTCTGGCCACCTGACGTCAGACCTCGACACCGCTTCCGTTATGCGGAAGGGCCCAAGGAGGTCCGCCCGAGAACGCCTAGCGTCGGGAAGGCCGCTCGTCCCTCCACCTTCTCCGCGTCCACGATCTGCATCTGGATCGGTACTACGATTCTCTTGGGACTTGTTTAGACGTGTTATCGGCTAGTCAGCTGCCGTTTAAGCCATGTCTTATTCGATTCACCGTATCAGGTGTCAGTTCCATCGACTACGTGATCGCGGCTAAGGTCTCAACGTCGACCAGGAAGACCGTCTCACGGACTGGCTCCACATGCAGCCTGCAAATATGGACATCCCAGGCAAGTACAGCAGTTCTGAGAATCCGACATCGATCCCTATCGATGTTACTTTCCATTCAGGAAGGGCCGATCATCCGACTATGTAAAATTGTTACGTCCCGGGAAGTTAGTACTCCTCAATGTTAAACAGGCTGGGAACTGCTCGATCACTCCTTGGAAGTGACCTTTTTGACTAGACTGCCGAGAATGGACATGGCAAAGGAAGCAGAGTGCAATGAGAACTCGCGCTTCTCTTTCCTCTTGTTTACCTTTCGGATCTCCAGGGCTATTTGATTCCAGTCTCAAGGAACCACCTTAAAATGTCCACTGGCCAAATAGAAGCTATATCCAGTCATATGGTCTTCGATTCTGAAAGACGCCAAGGCAAGCTGATATCGACGGCTGCGATTGATAAGCACATGATATTCCGCGCCGCAGGTTTTAATGCCATCGAGATCGACCCTATATCTAATTTTAGGGTCGACGGGCTCTAAACGACGCTAGACGAGCGATAATGACAGCTCTCCCCACTTACGCCGATGGAGAACCTGAGATTCGGGGATGCTCTGTTAGAATACTGCCAACGGCTCATGCATTTGGCTCTCTCTTCCCGGTCCACCACGTATGCTCCTTTCAGATGACACAAGCAGTGCTATTTTATTTGCAAGGTCACTTCCAACGGAGAAATGGGGAAGTCAAGTGGAGTCGCTGTTAGCTTCGAATTGGATGGAGCCGCTCACAGCGGGAACCGGCTCCACGGTCTTGTTCCCACGAAACTGTGTGTGCAGAGAATTATTGGATCAAGTTGCGGATGTCAGTCACGTCCCCAACTGCGCCCTTATCCAACGGCTTCCCGCTCAGAATCTGCAAAGCTACAAGGTTGCAGGCTCGCTGTGGGGGGAGGAAAGCTGAACTGGGCGTCCTGCTTACGAAAGCGATCAGGCATCTAGCGCTGGTATGTTACTTGAACTTCGATTCCTGGAAAGGGGAGGGGAGACCCGGGGGATGAAGTATCAGTCGAGTCATGCAACAAGAGCAGCGATCAATGTTTCTTCCTCCGTCCTCTCTCTCTCCCTGGTATTGGCTGTCTCTCTGTTTTCGGCTGAACCCTCACGTTCCAGTTGAGAGCTAGCTACAGAGATAATACGCAAACCGAGTGCATAGGAGGCATCCGGTACGCTCTAGCCGTTTCTCCTCCTTGCCACCCAATACGGACAGACGTGCGACTTGACGTGGCTTATGGGCCCCATGGATTTCTGCGCGAATATGTGACACTTGTCCAGGCTGCCATCATTTTAGCCGTGCACTATACCGTTCTCTAACACAGCGTAGACATGGGAATCGACACGAAGGGAGGTGCATTACGTTACAACTACCAGGAAATGATGGGATCATGCGTCGACCTAGCCCGGAAGAATAATGAGGAGGAAGAGGCCATGGGCAGCTAAGTTTGATTGATGGCTTGCCCCATCGGGCACACCAACCACACCCTTACAGGGCTTTCCTGGACGGTGATAGGGCAGGTCCTTTGGGCTGCGAAGTCAGGAAAGCGAGCAGATGGTGAGTCTACGGCCAAGGCGCTTGGGAGAGACAGGAAGTGATATTCAGGAGTAAGCATCCCATTGATGCGTTTCATTCGTAAGGTCTTTCAGAGGGTATCGTATCATACTTGAACATTCCACCTCCCGCTTTGTTGTTGGACCCGGACTACTCCAGGGTGAGGTCCGTTTACAGTTACCTTCTACCGCCCTGTTCCCTACCTTTTTTTGATACTCTCCACTTTTCGCGGTTCATTAAGCCAGAGAGCTTGGAACGGCATACAATCCCTTGAGAGGATGATGCTGCCACTGTGTTGGCATGGCGAAGGTTCTAGATCCGTCTCTGGCATGCCGCTCGTATCCTAAGCGGGCGGCTGCTCTGCCTACGAGTTTGATGATGCCTCCTGCATTAAACTCGACAGCGCCGGGGCCTGCAGAATTCTACCTTTCGCTGCAGTCTGGAGGGAAGAGCTGACAGACCCGGAGCCTGGCCTTCGAATCCGCGGCCAGCGCCGTACTGTATGTACTGTGCAGTCGTTTTGATATCCTCGACCTGGCGGGTTTTGCTGCTCGGCCTGCGTCGTTCCTTCACTCTCCATTATTCAGTAACTCGTGGTCTCCCTGCTTGTCTATCTGCTTACAAGTATACCAGCTCCAGCTCCCCGTTCGAGGCGACGTTGCTCTATGCTGGTGGCAACCTCGTCGGTGGATGCCTGGGTAGTGCGGGGGAGGGGACAGTCTATCTCTACAAAACCGAACGAGACGTACCGTATCAGCGATGATAGCATCAGTGGCTCTAGTATACGATGCTGCGGTCGGATGGCTCTCCCGACCTTGTGTATGTTGTCTCGATGGAACTGGTTATATCAGCCCGTCACCGGCATATGAGCGTCGGGTAGGTTAGGCATAGGCATATGCACCTAAGGTTTGAAAGAGAGAGGAGGACGCTGGTCGAGCGACAGCATGGAATAAATCGAAGCAGACGAGCGCGACGAAGGTTAAGCAAAGAGTGTCTCAGTCAGACGGAGTGAGTTCGCCCGCTCCACTGGTCTTGAGAGAGCACTGTGTAGAGTTGACAGTAAGCTGCCCTTTCTGTGACTCTCGGCCTCTCTCAGATATTATTTGTGCTTATACAACCCAAGTAAATATGGCTACAGCACCTAAGCGTCTACCGGGCTAGGGCTGTACCCGCGGTTCTTCTGCTGTTGACGCCTCTTCGTCTCCGCAACGTTCACATAACAACCCTTGGGTGTACGGTTCCATGAACCTTACTTAATACCGTAGCTACCTGATGTGGTTCTGTTCTGCTCCTGGATAAGTTAGTAGGTCTGCGACTGTATGTATAATAATCAGTCTGTCAGTCGGTTATGATGGAAAAGGGAACGAACTGCAAACAAAGAGATCCATATATTTGTATATTTGTGATCACAAAGCCCGGGACAAGGCAAGCAGGACGGAAACCAGAACCCCTCTGTTGCTTCTGTTGTTCCACAAACCACGTCTTATCGATTTGTTGATTTCATCTTAGGTCCTAAGGTATGTATGTATGTACAGTACTTATATATGTTCAGTAAAACAGCCGGCTTCATCTATCGATCTAGGTTTGGTTGATACATATATATATAGTCCTCGTGAGAGAAATAAGTAAATAAAAAGAAAAAGGAAACGAGACAAGATGGGATGAGATGAGACACAATGAAAAGAAGAAGAATAATAAGGAGAGAGAAAAGAAAACATCTACCTCTACCGACATGCCTCAGAGATTTATAAAAAAGCCCCTCTTTTGCCCCTCACTAACTACTCACCTTACTCAGCCCCTACCCCACCTGCCTCGTCTTATCTTCTTTGCACCGTAGTGTTGTGCGCAGAGTATGCGTGGTGACATCAGTAAAGTCACACCCGGGCTCTCAGAGCGAGTGGGAAGTACAGTAGATAGGGCCCCGTACGGAGTACTCCATACGGAGTACACAGAGTACATGGACGTACCTACCAGTAGGACTGTAGATAGTTGGGCAGCAAGGCGTCCCGTCCATCCCGTCCCGTTGCGTCCGGTTTCGTTTGATGGGCGAGGTGACTTGTGACTTGTTCGCATGTCAGTGGACAGTTAGGTAGGGTTAGATTAGTGAGGTTAGTTAGTTCGAGGGACCGAGGGGTTTGAGGAGGGTCCGAGTTGACTTCTGGGTTTGGTTTGTCTGATGTTCTGCATCTGCATCCGGGTACAGGTACGGGTACGGGTATGTATATGTCTTTCTTTCTTTTTGTTTTTTTTGTTAATTTATTGAATGGATGGATGAATGGGTGGAAATGCGTGAAGGAGGGTTTTATCTGGAGGGGGGGGGGGTATGTAGGGTATGTAGGGTAAGATGGCTTATCGTGTCGTTGGAGGAAAGGAAGAGTGATATATATGTATATATCCTGTGATACTATTATTATTGCCGGCTGGCGGGGTAATTTATTTATATACATACTTTGAGTTTGGAGCGGAATGTACTTCAGTTGGACTGTACAGTATGTGTATGTAGGAGCGGGTCACTTTTTATATTCTTGAAGCTGGTTTCTATAGCGAGAATCATAATAGTGATGATGATAGAAATCCCTCAGCCCATCAGATAAGGGGACAAGGATATTGATATTGTTAAAGACGTCTGGACCACTTACTCTCTACTGGCAGTTTTCCCTGGTCTCCAAAATGGGAACTATATACAGTATGGCCTCGCTACTACCTACAGAGTAGTTAGTATCTTCTAACCCACGATGTCGCGAGCGCAGCGGATGCCTTTACAGTGGCACCACCCCTGCATCTGCTCAATCTGGGAGCTGGTTACGTCTGAGGGAAAAAAAATGAAAATGAAAAAGCCTGTTGAGGTTTGGAGGTGGAAAAGATATCCCGAAAATTCGGTTGTAAAATGTACGTATATACTCCCCCTCCCCAGGGCTGGCGAGGGGTGCATGATGGCAAAAACACAACAAACCACGGTGTACAGTCCTACTACAGGCCTGGACCTGGACCTGAAGGGGATCGAACCCTTGGCCTTTCGCACACGCGTGACGGAAAAATCATGCCATGCAAAGCGAACGCTCTACCACTGAGCTACAGGCCCAGTTGTCACTCAGTGAGTAGTTTGAAGACAGTCTTGTCCGGCTTCAAGTCGAGTTCGCTCTCTCGTCCTTGTGGAGCTAAGTGGGGAAGGGAAGGGTACCGTTATCGGACGATATCGGGGCGGGCTGGATTATTGGAACCCGGGACGTCTGGATCGATCGCGCTGCGGAGTGTAACATTGTGAGTAAGATTTGGTCTTCCTGTGTCTGTGGTTTTTAAGGGCGGTCGTGTGTGGAATGTGGACCATCTGTGTCTGGATGAGGGAGGGTGACTTTTTTTTGGCGGGGAGGCTCTGGAGGATATTTTCTGGAGGGGCTTGGGTTCGGCGTGTTGTTAAATATTGTTTTGCCGCAAGAAAAATAATCTGAACCGTTGAGCAGGATGAAAGATCAGGTTCATTATTGCAGATTTATCAGTGGATCACGAGTTGATAGTAAAATTACGACGACGGCTGGGTGTTACACAGGGCCATACAGCTGCACTAAATAAAATAGACGACACTCGGTGTCAATGCTGGACTACTTCCGCTCCAAAAGGCGATTTCTATCCTTCTGGATCCTTTCGCGTATTTGCGTGGTCTCTGGCATGTATGGCGATGAAAGACGGAGATATGGCTTGCTGTGGATTCGGTTCCAGCTTTGCTCCACCGGGCCCGAGATGGAGATGGAGATGTGCTTCCGTGGAACACATCTCCGATGCGATGAGGGCGGGTGTTGCCCCTGATCGTCTGTCGACTGCTGCAGAATCCTCCGTGGCTCGCGATCCAATGACTTCGACGGACCTCTGCAGGCTCTGCAGACTACTCTGTATGATCTGCCAGGGAGGGCAAGGGAGCACTGTGCCGCATCCCTAGCGCGGTCGTGCGAGAGGCGGTGGTCGCCGTGATGGAGCGTTGATGGACACGGTAATGTCAATTGAATAGAATATCCATTCATTCAATATACATAAAATCATATAGTAGAGTTCTCTTCAAACGAAATCTTGAATCCCCTGTGCATCTTGCAGGGATTGATGTAGATGTCCTGGACGTACCGCGGTGTTGATAGCTTATCTAAGCGCGACGCTCGATCCTCCCGGCCGGGCCCCATGTGGCTTTCAAGTTCCGCCGTGCCTGGGCGACGGAGTGCCTTCGAGATCCCTTCGAAGCCGACAGACGCAGCATTCCACACCACGCGTTGGAGACGCTCTGGCTTGACGGTGGCCTCTGCTAGGGGTCCCTCGGGCCGACGACGCTCTCACACCCCCAGCACGCCTGCCCTACGCTCCATCCCGACGCGCAGAACACCCGGCGGTGCCTACATGACGCTTGTGCTGATCCCCGACGCTGACCCCGAAACGCTCTCGGAAAAGACCGACTAACGGCTTACCAGTCACCGTGGTGAGGAAGGGGAGAGGTCAGGATACCCATCGACTGCCGAAGAGCCTGAAAAGGCGACCCTCTTTGCGGCGTTCGCGACTCGCTTTCCCGGCCTGTCACCGCCGGCGCAACGGAGTACCGGCAAAGGATACGCAGCCCGGTGGAGAGTCCTGAGTGTATGGGAAGGATTAAACAATGGCGCCCGGCGGCGGCGGCGGCGGCGGCGGCGGAGGAGGAGGTGGTGGTGGAAATATCAAGGTGGTGGTTCGGGTACGGCCTTTCAACGCCAGAGGTGAGCAGCCCGGCGACGACGGAGATATCCCTCGCTTTCTGGTTCTTTTGACTGACCTGGTGCTACGTTGCAGAAATCGACAGGGGGGCAAAATGTATCGTTCAGATGAAGGACAACCAGACGATTCTCATCCCGCCGCCCGGCGCAGAGGAGAAGCTCAAGAAGGGAGGCAAGGCCGTCCTCGACGGACCCAAAACATTCGCGTTCGACAAGTCGTATTGGTCGTTTGACAAGAATGATCCCAACTACGCGGGCCAGGAGCACCTCTTTCGAGATCTCGGCGTGCCGTTGCTGGACAACGCCTTCCAGGGTTACAACAACTGTATCTTCGCCTACGGTCAGACCGGTTCGGGCAAGTCGTACTCGATGATGGGGTACGGGCAGGAGCACGGTGTCATCCCCAAGATCTGCGAGTCCATGTTCGAGCGGATAGCGGCCCTCCAGGAGGATCCGAACCTGAAATGCACTGTCGAAGTGTCCTACCTGGAGATCTACAACGAAAGGGTCCGCGATCTCCTCAATCCGTCCACCAAGGGAAACCTGAAGGTTCGAGAGCACCCGTCCACGGGTCCCTATGTCGAAGACCTCGCCAAACTGGTGGTGCGCTCGTTCCAGGAGATCCAGAACCTGATGGCCGAGGGCAACAAGGCAAGAACGGTCGCGGCCACCAACATGAACGAGACATCCAGTCGATCTCACGCGGTGTTCACCCTGACCTTGACACAAAGGCGCCACGACGTCGACACGGCGATGGATACGGAGAAGGTGTCGAGAATCAGTCTGGTCGATCTGGCAGGTTCCGAGAGAGCAAATTCTACTGGAGCGACTGGTGCCCGTTTGAAGGAAGGTGCCGAAATCAACCGCTCTCTATCCACCCTTGGACGTGTCATCGCGGCCCTCGCCGATCGCTCATCCGGCAAGAAGAAGAGTAACGAGATGGTTCCATACCGTGACTCCGTGCTGACATGGCTCCTCAAGGACTCTCTGGGAGGTAACTCCATGACAGCGATGATTGCAGCCATCTCGCCCGCAGATATCAACTTCGAGGAGACGCTCAGCACGCTGCGGTACGCAGATTCTGCCAAGCGGATCAAGAACCAGCCGGTGGTCAACGAGGACCCGAACGCGCGGATGATCCGGGAGCTCAAGGAGGAACTTGCCCAGCTCAGAAGCAAGCTTGCCGAGGCTGCGCCAACTGCTGGACCTGCACCGCCCGGAGTTCCTCCCGAGGAAAACTATCCCCCCGATACTCCTCTGGAAAAGCAGATTGTGTCCATTCAGCAGCCGGACGGCACAATCACGAAAGTCAGCAAGGCGGAGATCGTTGAGCGCCTGAACCAGAGCGAGAAGCTCTACAGAGACCTCAATCAGACGTGGGAAGAGAAGCTGGCGAAAACGGAGGAGATCCACAGGGAGCGCGAAGCTGCGCTGGAGGAGCTGGGTATTAGCATCGAAAAGGGCTATGTTGGTTTGAGCACACCCAAGAAGATGCCGCATTTGGTCAACCTGAGCGATGACCCGCTCCTGACCGAGTGTTTGGTCTACAACATCAAGCCGGGAACGACGACGGTCGGGAGCATGGACAGTAGCGCCGAGATCCGACTAAACGGCTCCAAGATCCGCAAACACCACTGCACGTTCGAGAACGTGGAAAACGTCGTCACTATCGTTCCCAGCGAAGGCGCTGCGGTCATGGTCAACGGCCTTCGTATTGACAAGCCCAAGAGGCTCAAGAGTGGCTATCGGATCATCCTTGGTGATTTCCATATCTTCCGCTTCAACCATCCACAGGAAGCTCGTGCCGAGAGGGCAGAGCAGCAGAGTCTCCTGCGTCAAAGCGTTACCGCGAGCCAGCTGGGGTCGCCTGCCCCAAGCAAAGGCCATGATCGCGCGCTCAGCAAGGCCGGATCAGATGGCGATGATTCGAGCAGGGCCGATTCTCCTATGCCGTCCCACCGTGGCCGTGACGCCGATTGGTTCTATGCTCGCAAGGAAGCTGTCAGCGCGCTGCTTGGTCCCGATCAGAAAATCTCAAATCTAACAGACGACGAGCTGGATGCTCTGTTTGAGGATGTCCAGAGGGCGAGGGCTGTGCGTCGAGGGCTGGCGGAGAACGAAGAGGATTCGGATTCGCTCAGCTCATACCCCGTCCGTGACAAGTACATGTCGAACGGCACGATCGACCACTTCTCCCTGGACACCGCGATCACCATGCCTGGCACCCCTGCTCCGAATGAGGACGATCAGGGAGCGAACAGTGATAACACGGACCCGCAGCGTCAAGGGGACAAGCAGAAAGAAGTGTCTCGGGACAAGTCGAAGAACGCCGAGGGTTCGTCCGATCAGGAAGTGGAGGAGTTGCGCTTGGAGAAAGCTCGCGCGGAAGAAGCCCTCAAGACTGCCAAGGAGGAGTTCCAGCAACAGCTGCAGAAGCAAAAGGAGGAGTTTGAGTCGCAGATCAAGGAGATGAGCAAGCCGATCCCGAAGATCTACGAGAACGGCTTCGCCCGGCTCGAGCCGGAGGAAATCGAGATCGCGAAGTCTGTGTTCCAGCGATGGTCGCAGCGTAACTATGTTCGCATGGCCGAATCGATCCTTCAGCATGCATCCCTGCTGAAGGAGGCCCAGGTCATGAGTCAGATCATGGACAAGAATGTCGTGTTTCAGTTCGCCATCATTGACCATGGTCACACCATGGCTTCATCCTACGACCTTGTCCTGAATGGCATCTCGGGCGACGATGATATTGCACTGGATGACGCGAAGAAGCCCTGCGTTGGGGTTCGTGTGATCGATTTTAAGCACTGTGTCATCCACCTCTGGTCGATCGAGAAGCTCCGTCGTCGCGTTCAAGCTATGCGCCAGATGCATCAGTATATTGACCGTCCCGATTACATCCAACACTTCAAACTCGAGAATCCCTTCTCCGAAGCATGTTCGTCCAAGTACTCCCTTGTGGGCGACGCTGATGTCCCGCTAACTGCAGTCTTTGAGACTCGTGTTCGGGACTACTCTGTCGAAGTGATTTCTCCGTACACGCAAAGCGCCGTGGGCATAATCAGGCTGTCTCTGGAGCCGTCCTCTGCCCAGGCGCCTTCGTCGACCCTGAAGTTCAACGTGGTGATGCGTGACATGATCGGTTTCGCCGAGTGGGAGGGAACGGAAGTGCACGCGCAGCTGTTCGTCCCAGGCATCTCCGAGGAGGGCGGGGTTACAACAACGCAGATGATCAGTGGGTTTGACGAGAATCCGATTCGATTCGAAACTGTCCATAGCATGAGCTTGCCTCTGTCCAGCCCGCGGACGGCAGCGCTGAAAATCTGTGTTTATGCCAAAGTGACGCCTATGCATTTGGACAAACTGCTCAGCTGGGATGACATGCGTGACTCGGCGGAATCCTCGTCCAAGAAACGCAAGACGCCGCGGATTGCGGAGACGGAGTTCTACTCGGAAGAGAGACATGACGTCTTCGCGAGGATACAGATCCTTGAGCTGGCGGAGAACGGAGAGTATCTTCCGGTCGAGGTCGTGCAGAGCAGCAGCCTCGACGTGGGGACGTACCAGCTTCATCAGGGTCTGCAACGCCGCATCGTGATTAACCTCACCCACAGTTCGACGGCAAGTCTTCCGTGGGACGATATCACCAATGTCCGCGTTGGATCGATCCGTCTGCTCGACCCGTGGGGCAAGATCCCGGATCAGGATCTCCGGACGCCAGACGTCCCGTTGAAGTTGGTCCAACAGCCGACGATCAAGGACAATGCGGACGGAACGTCTAATGCTACTATCATCGGCCAGTGGGATTCCAGCCTGCACGGATCTCTGCTCCTTGACCGTACCACTGCAGACAAGTATCGTGTACAGATGGCACTGCGATGGGATCTCATCTCCTCTCGTCTGCAGGAACCGGTGGTATTCGAGCTTGACCTGACGTTGCAGATCCTAGGCCGGGCCTACGTCCGTCCGCAGTCGATGTTCAAGCAATTCTGGAATTCGACCCGGGTCGTGCACTCGACCGTCGGCATGTTCTCTCTGGCCGTCCGCCCCGTGTCTGCCAAGCGTGCGGCCGACCTCTGGCGCATGAACACGCAGAATGACTACGTCAAGGGCGAGGAGCTTCTGACGAGCTGGTCTCCACGAAAGATCTCCCTCGTTCGCGACTTCATCGCGACCCGCAAGCGACGACAACGTGCTGCGGAACTCGACGCGGCGAGGGGAGCGCTCAGCGCAGGCAGCCTGGACGCCCCACCGGCTAAGGCAGGTGGCAAATCCTGTAACCAGGAGCTCACAGAGCATCAGACCAAGCTGCTCCGGAAGTATCTGGACCTGTGGACAACGAGGAAGGATCCCACGGAGATGATCCTTGTCACGAGCAACACCGAACCACCCGCGGGAGGTGCCGCCTTTGCCACGCGCACGAAGGAGACATCTACTACACCAGACGATGCCAGCGCCGCGTCCGAGCAGGCGGCTTCGAAACCACGATTCGTCGCCACGATCCAGCACATCCCGAAGAACCCTTCGGTTTTGAAGGCCGGCTACCTCCTGACCCCGGACGACACCAACAGCGTCTGGGTGCGACGCTACGTCGAGCTCCGCCGGCCGTATCTGCACATCCACTCCGTCCCTGACGGGGACGAGATCAATGCGATCAACCTGCGCAACGCACGCGTGGACCACGACCCCGACTTTGCCCGACTCCTGGATCGATCCGGGGCCGGTGCGGACGGTAGCTCGACCGCGAGAGGAGGCAGCCGGAATGTGTTCGCCATCTACGGGACGCAGAACACGTACCTCTTCGCGGCGCGGTCGGAGGCGCAGAAGGTCGATTGGATCCTGAAGATCGACCAAAGCTACTTCAGCAGCAACGGGGGAAGCGGGGACGTCAGAGAAGGTGACCGAATAGCGTGATATCAATGAGCATTTTGAGACGGTAATCTAGATGATTCCCTCCCCCAAACCGAATATGAACATGAAAATGGTTGATTGCCATTTTCACACTCTGAATCTAATGCCCCCTGAACTGAACGGCTGAACTGACTTAACTGCCCATGTAGTAGATGACTAACTGATTGACTGATCTGATCTGACTGAGCTGCTCTAGAATCATGCATTTTCTCTGTTCCCCCCCCCCCCCATTTTCCCAAATCTTCATCTCTTCCCTTCTCCCTCTGGCCCCCTATCTCGACCATTTGTTCTTATCTACTTTCTTCCCCGCCGAAACTGTTGTTTTTCTTACAATACACGCCTGGTGTTCTCCCCCGCTGCCACTACTGCTTCTTGATGTTCATTTTGACTTTTGAGATACCCCCGGAAAAGGAAAGAAATATACTTGCTATACTATACTATCTGCCATTCTGAGTCACTCCTGGCGCTAGTCATCAGTTTGTCAGTTCGTCAGTTCGATCTCTCCGTGTATGTATGTACAGTATATATATATATATATACATTTCAGCAAATTCTGTTTGTTTTGAGACAAAGGAAGAAAAGCATAGAATAGATTCCAAAGTAACCGTTGAGTACTGTACCTAAAGATCCGGCTGCAATAGAAACTTGAGATTTAGCTCCAAGCCACTTCAATCCCAAACCAGGAGGGTTTCTTTTTCCTATGCAGGCTGTTCTTCATGTTAAAGTTCCGGGTCCGGGCCTCCGGGTCCGTCCCGCCACCCGCACTTCGGGTCTCGGTTGCTGCGGAGACACACACTCCACCTGAGATCTGATCCACTCGCTTATCTGGACCTATCAGTATCAATCACATCACCATGATCTCACGTCGGCGCGGGGGTTGGCCGGCGGATGATGACCAACGTCCGACATTATCGCGATCGGACTTCGACAAGAAAGTTTCACTTGCTGGATTTCAGGGGGCGAGATGGAGATTGTCTGAGTGTGGGTCTGTCTTTTCTTTTGACTTGTCGCAGGGCTGGCTGGGCAGCCTTTTTCTCCTCTTTTCTTTTCTTTCTTGTACAATTCTGTAGTGTACATACGTATATACGTTGTTGAGTGCGTATATTACTTTTCTTTTAACGATGCTGCAACTGCAGCGGGCGCAGTCTCGATCGCGATTCGTGGCCATTGGCGCCCTGCTGTCCCTGGTCTGCGTCACGCTCCTCGTGTTCGGCGCGAGGGAGCGCGGTGATGTTGTCAGATATGTCTTGAAAAGCCCTTTTAACTCCAATACCAAGTCGCAGTCTGGATCATCTACGTGTTTATCATCGTCGTTGTCGTCGTCGTCGTCGTCGTCGTCGGGGTGGGCGTCCTGGAAGAACCACAGTCAGAGCTGGGAGTTCGTGGCCGAGCGCGATGGGGATAACTACGGGCTGTCAGACGAGCAGTGCCAGATTGCGTTTCCGAAGCTGTTCGTCGAGATCGAGAAGTCTGTTGCAAAGAGGAAGGATAGACCCATCACGTTCAGGGAGCTGAATTCGAGGAAGTTGGAGAATGGGATGGTGCGGGGAGTTATATATCGTGGGGAGGTTGGTCCTCTTCCTCCATTTCCTCTTCTATCTATTGGATTCTAGACTGACGACTTTCCAGCTCTACATCCTCAACTACGAACCCATGCCTGTCACCTTCTCCCGCGCCAAGGCCACCCTGAGCTCGCTCCACCGCGCGCTGACGGCCATCCCGAACCGACACGAGCTCCCCAGCGTCGAGTTCATCTTCACGACGGAGGACTTTGCCGTCAGCGGGGAGGATAGCCAGGAGAGCCCGATCTGGGCGTACTCGAAGCGCGACGGGGACGACGCCGTCTGGCTGATGCCCGACTTTGGGTACTGGTCGTGGCCGGAGGTCTACGTCGGACCCTACAGGGAGATCCGCAGGCGGATCGCAGCAGTTGACAACAACGACAACGGAATCACCAACACCAACGGCGAAGTGATCCGCGGTGTCGACTTCCAGCACAAGAAGAAGCAGCTCCTCTGGCGCGGCAGCGTCGCGACGGAGCCCGAGCTGCGCGGCAAGCTGCTCAACGCCACGCGCGGCAAGTCCTGGGCCAGCGTGCACGCCCTCGACTGGGCCGACCCGGATGACCTCCGCGCCCAACTCCTCCCCATGGAGGAGCACTGCCGCTACATGTTCCTCGCCCACGCCGAGGGCCGCAGCTGGTCCGGCCGCGGCAAGTACCTCCTCAACTGCCGCTCCGTGTTCGTCTCGCACGCGCTCGTCTGGCGCGAGGCGCACCACGCCGCACTGGTCCCGCTCGGGTCCGGCAGTCCCGACGCAAACTACGTCGAGGTCGCCCGCGACTTCTCCGACCTGGAGGCCAAGATCGAGTTCCTCCTCGACCACCCGGACGTCGCCGAGCGCATCGCCGACAACGCGGTCCGGACGTTCCGCGACCGGTACCTCACGCCCGCGGCGGAGGCGTGCTACTGGCGGCGTCTGATCCGGCGGTACGCGGACGTCTGCGACTTCGAGCCCAGTCTGTACGTGGAGTCGAGGAGGGGGGAGAGGGAGCTGCGCGGAGTGCCGTTCGAGTCGTGGCTGTTGACCGAGTTTAGGTCCTAACTTGATGAATTAACGTTTCTGAGGTGGTTACCTCATTATCTTTGATTTTTTATCTTTTTGGTTCTATGTTGTCATGGTTCTTGGTTATGTACATGTACATACACACACACACACACACACACACACACACACACACACACAGTGCACATATATATATATGATAGGACTACAGACGGGACTCATCCGTACATACAGCATGGATGATATATTTGGGCGCTAATGATGGGATATATCTGCGTGATCATCATAATTGCAAAAAAGGAAGAAACGAGGACTGCACACTTATATAGTTTTGTTATGTATGGCTGATTCATCTATCGAAATAAGAATCCTTACATATTATTGATTGGTCGATGGATGAACTCACTTCATTCTCAATTCTCAATGAAAAAAGAGGGAAGGGCTTTTGGAATCGTCAAATCATATGTTATCTTTCTGTGCATTCACGGTAGAAGTAGGTAGCTATCGTACCCTCCTACAAGGGGGTTTTTTATGAAAGGCTTGTTGGAATCCCAGCTTCTAATTGATTATGTTATGATACGAAATCTGTGTATTAATAAATAGATACTATTGCTTAGAGCAACAGTAGCAGTTGTCGAAAGTTCGAAAAAAAAGATGACAGCCCTAGAACTGTTTTTTTCTCACTCACTTGTTTTTTGCCTCACTATTGAGTATTGGTTACTATTATTTATAAGATATTCGCGTGTTCTATTTCTTGCACTGGTTTAGGATTAAGGGAAAAAAGGGAAGGAAGGAAAATATAAGTCTGCTCTTTGGTTTTACTTAGGGTACGCCGGTGGACTGGAGCTCTCCCAGATGCTTTACGTAGTAGTAGTGGATGGATATGTAATCTTTACCCCTTCTGGAAAAAATTAGAAACTATCGGTTCGTGGGGTGTATAGTACATACGTTGCCGTGTTTTGCTTCAAGTGTCTTTTTTTTCTTTCTCTTTCTTTCTACTAATCTGTCTTTCTGAGACGTGGAAGAAGTTTATTGCTTTGCTTTGCCGACAGAGCCCGTTGTGTCTGAATTATCGAGAATGGGGTCAGGTGACAAAACGGCTGGAGAGCTGATTTCGTATTTTAAATTATCAGGGTTTGTGATTCGTTTTCGGCTCTTGCGAAGAAGGCGGTTTAGTAAATGATATCACATGGTAGCGGGATGGTTACTGGGCACTACAAAAAGACTAAAGGGCTTCACCAATCCAGATGCGAACGAGGGACAGTGGAAAGTGCGGGGTATGGCAGTGACTAAGTAGTTGGTAAGTCCTTCTTGGTCTTGGATTAAATGAGGGAATTATCACGAGACATAGGCAGATCCATACATGCTGACTGACTGCTGTATGTCATATCTGCATGTCAATATGTCCAGTTGTCGTAGGTGCGAGATCGTTGAAGTTTGAATTTTAGTATATTTAGGTTCAGGTGTTTCTTTGCTGATTACCGTACCCCGTGCGTGGTACGAACTTCAGCTTCAGACGTCATGTGCAGGTTGGCTTACCTCAGATAACACGCTGATCATCTCTGCAGGAAAGACAATTATGTGAGTTCGTTTCGAATGCTCTGAAGTCATATTTTGCTAAGATCTATCTAATAGTGTGCCAGCTGCCGGGTGCATCAGATCAGATGTTCTCATCCCGGATAACGTCTGACTTCAAAATGAGCTAAAAATCCGGGGTAGCAGATCTTGGGTATTGCATGTGGGGCAGCCTACCCAATATTGATGTGGATCAGATTGAACTCTTACTGACATGATACCGGAACCGTACTGTAGAGGAGCTAATGGAGTCCAACGGAGACCTTGTTCAGACAAAGCAAGGAATAGAGATGCAAGGCTTTTCAGCTCTATATGCGGATAGACAGTATCCCGTCTGGTTTTGGCTGTGGCTCTGTTTAAGCCCCCTGCTTTCGGCAGAGCGAATTAAGGAAGCGTTCTCTCCCCGGATGAGGTTGTGGAAGGACAGAAGATATAGACTTGCTGTCTGAAAAAGAGCTGAAAAAAAGCAAGGTGGCATCATAGAATTGTCTTGTCCACGGCTCTCTGCACAGACTAAGTATTGGTATACATTGATATTGATTTGATCGGTTGCTCCAGATATTATTGTCGCTCCGCCGAAAGCGGGTCCTTGGCGAGGATGGTTCCGGGAGTGGCTGCAACCAACGGCATATGCCTAGGGTGGCCAAGGATTCCCTGCATGAACCATGTGGGAAAATGTGTCCGTCTGTGATTGATGCCACTTGTCCTCCCTAGAATTCGCAGGGTGTCTTCGCAGGGTGTCTCATGGAAATCTCTGACGTCTCAGATCTGACAGTGGGGAGGGGTAATCGGGATGATGGTCTGCATAGCCCTTACATCTGAGCCTTGTGCAGCCCGGGTTGTCACCCATCTTTCCTCGATATGAACTTCGCTTATTCGGCGTGTGTGCTTTCTCAGGGTGAGAAGCTTTGGGCTGGGGCTCTGCTGCCTTGTTAGCGGTGCGGTTAGGCGCTAGGGGGAAGCTCAGGTGGTGGCCTGAGAGCGGCTGCTGAAAGGATCTCCATCCCCTTAATGGTAGACTTCAAGAGCCGAGCTTTCCTTTAGCTGTTTCAGGCGAGCATGGTAAGCTGCCGTGATCTTGTGGGTAATGCTTCTCTGCTCAGCCCGTTTATCCATTGAGGTCGTTTCGGCTGTCAGACTAATAACGAAGATAGTTGGAAGCACAAAACACAGACGGAATGATTCTTGTTAGAGACAAGATAGTAAAGGGAGGAAAAGGGCAGAGGAGAAGTCTGTTGAAGTCTTGGATGTGATCTGGACGTCTGCGGTACCGATGCGGCGTAAGGCGGTTGCTTGCGGACAAGGGCTCAGCCCTACGGAGCCCTAAACCTGTCGCATCTCTCCGTCTCTCTTCGCATCCTCCGGGAAGAGGATTGTCCCCCGCGACCCTCTGCCTCCACAACCACTTTTTTTTCACCAATCCGGATACAGTTACATTGTTAAATTTGCTGACCAGACTCCAGAAACTCAGTATCGGAGCGCCACTCCATCCTTTCCCGGATGCAGATCTGGGCAGCCACAGCCGCAAGCCAGAAGACCACGGACAGGATCCCTTGCACCCACTCCATGTCCTCGGCGTGGCAGCTATCAGATGACCGATGACTGCATCCATACAACCAAGCACGGCTTGTGCTGACGGAGCCCATATGCGGGCAGGTGTGCTACAGATATGGTTTCCATTCATGACATGCAGGGGGTATAAGGTCCCCGGGAGGCCTTTGCTTCCTCAGGGAGCTCTCTTATAGATATTGGACCCTGGATTCCTCAAGCCTGTTGATCCTTCCATCCCGCTCGCTGGCGTCCTGTCTTCAATGCCAACTGTCCCTCTCCTGCACATAAAAAGGGCTCTCTGTTGTCAAAGATGCGAACCTTTCTCCTCTCTTCATTTGCTCTGGGGATAGCCATGCTTCCCTCCGCCATTGCTTCCCCGTTTACGAAGCGAGCTGTGGGACCCCGGATGGCCATTAATGCCGATTTCCCCGACCCGGGTTTCGTCAAGGGCCACGACGGGCTGTGGTATGCGTTTGGTACCAACGGCAACGGGAAGCGCGTGCAGGTAGCTACCTCTCCAGACTTCAAGACCTGGACTCTCCTCGACAGAGAGGCCCTTCCTACTCTTGCCGGATGGGAGACGGAGGTCGACCACTGGGCTCCAGACGTGATCCAACGGGTTTGTTATCTCTATTACTTTTGCTCAATCCGGACGAAAGGCTGATTACCTGCAGAATGACGGCAAGTATATCCTGTACTATTCGGGCGAGGCCAAGCAGATGGTGAGGCATCACTGCGTGGGCGCTGCCGTGTCAGAAGGGACGGACCCTGCAGGGCCGTATGTTCCTCTGCCGGAGCCATTTGCCTGCAACTTGGACCGGGGCGGCTCCATCGACCCGTCAGGCTTCCTTGACAAGGACGGGACTCGCTATGTTGTCTACAAGATCGACGGCAACAGCATTGGAAACGGCGGGGACTGCAACAACGGCATCCCACCGCTCAAGCCAACGCCCATCATGCTGCAGAAAGTCGCCGAGGACGCCGTCACGCCCATGGGGGACCCAGTCCAGATTCTCGACCGCGACGACAGCGACGGGCCACTGGTCGAGGCGCCGAACCTCATCCTGCACGGGGACACCTACTTCCTCTTCTACTCAACCCACTGCTTCACAGATCCGGCGTACGATGTGCGCTACGCGACGTCCAAGTCCATCACGGGTCCTTACAAGAAGACCGGAGTCCAGCTTGTCAAGACTGGTGATTACGGCCTGACTTCTCCTGGAGGAGGCACCGTCTGCGGCTGCGGTGACAAGATGCTCTTCCACGGCTTCTGCGAGCCGAACAAGAGGTGCACGTACGCTGCTGATATCAAAATCATCGGAGACACGGTCTCCTTCGTCTAGATAACAAGCTGTGTGCGTCACTTATATATATCATCATATATATTCATATATATTCTCGTCGCGATTTACTTTCGTTTTTGATCTATCTTTTGATTTATTTACTATGTACCAATGTGTTTATAGCGGCAGCATACTGGTGTTTTGGGTGGATAAAGTTGGTACCGTTATCAGGACACCATCGTTTATGTTTTTGGAGATATGTATATTGCAGAACGCTTAATGCAATCGATACCAATAATTCGAAGTCTTTATCTGACGTCCGAATCTGAAGAATTTCTAACAAGGAACAATGCTCCGCTCCATAAAATAAAAACTGAAAAAACAAACTCAACAGAATGCAGGTTTTTCTCGCTCAATCCCTGCAAGCGGTCGAGATTGCAATAAAGTATGCGCGTCGGAAATTTTCAGATATTCCAGACACATTGTTATGCAGTCAGGAGTCTAGAACATCTGCATACGTGTCTAACTACTAACTCCATAGACAAACTTACACTATTATTTACAGCGTTTACTGTCATAAATGAATGGACTTACTGTTCATTGCAAATAGGCAGAAAAATAGTTAGGTCCGGGTAGTTAGATAGAGAGAAAGATTCAGGTGGCTAGACAACATTAATAATATTTCTAAGCAGCCTAGTCTACGAAGATAGTATCTATTCAAAGCAGATATACTTAGTTTCTAACCATTTATTGATACCTGGAGTAAATGTTACCTAAGAAGTACCGGGTAGGATACATAAGCCTAGTATATGTGATAAGCTGTATTCATGTTATAAGTCAGGCAGTAAACCATACAATAATGGGTATCACGATTTTGAGGCAAGTAGTATGATCGAGCATGACAAAAAAATATATGTACAACGACAAAGATAAAACTAATCTTCCTCCAAGTCGACCAGTCCATATACAGTACATCATTTGCGCCAATAGCTCTCAGTGTTCCAGTTCATCGGGATGTAGCTGTGGTTAAAAGTATCAGGTGGTAAGTCATAATGATAAAGAGGTGGTGAATCAACTGTTGACAGCCCAGCCGCTGCTAACCCGACCCCTGGTGACTCCACCTGCTTACCGGAAAACGTGGTCGAGACAACGGCCTTCTGAGAAAACAAGGAGTGGCCTTTGCAACAGAGCTTTGGGCCTCCAGCGGAGACGACAGCACGCTCAACACATCCATCCTTGATGAAGAATGGAAGATTGAAGTAGGCCTGTCCGCCGGAGCCGTTTGCGTCGCCGGTCCAACTCCAACCGGTCAGGGCGCCGCAGCCATTTTCCTCTTTGTGAAGCCTCGCTCCATGGTCCGTTGACCACCCTCTGATGTTGTATACCTCGAACTTCCATCCCCAGCCCTTGTCCCAGAAGTCAGAGTTGGCTGTTGGGGATGGCGGTGGCGGTGGCGGTGATGCAGTGGCAGTTGTATGTGTAGGCGCTGGAGGCACATTTGTCGAGGAATGAACTGTCGAGCTTCCCTTCGCAGATGAGGTGATCCTTGAAGGCAGGGACGGGGAAGAGGAATGCGTTTCTGAACTGGTAGTGGTAGTCGGCGAGCCGGATGTGCTGGTGACATTGCTAGATTGGCCAGTTCTTAAAGCGGATAGAGAGGCTAGATCATTGAACTTTTTTCAGCGCCGAACATCTCCATTGAGTAAGTGCTGCACTGACCTGTTGTTGTAATTGCTGTAGTTTTGCTGTCTTTCTTGTTAAAAATGTGCTACTTCTCGAAGTGAATCCTGAGGAGGAGTATGTGGACTGAGGGAAAAGAGTAGCTGTACTTTCTTAGTACGGGGGTTCACGACATATAGCTTAACAAAGAATGTTGTATACAGACCGGTTGAAATGGCAGTCGTCCCTGTTGCGCCTGTTCTGGATAGAACTGATGTAATTGGACCCGTGGGAGAGCCGGACAGTGAGTCTGCAGAGATTGAGGCTGTAGGAGTACAAGCACTCCAATCTCGCTTTGCATTGACAGGCCAGGAAAGCAGCTTGTCCAGGTCATACGTCCATGATTCAGTCGGGTATGCCTCAGCAAACGCTTTCAGAGTCACTCTGTTGTCCTCAGGCTCTCCATCCTGGTACGCAGTCCTGCTGGCCACAGCATACAGCGATGACGTAGTCTTGGACGCCGTTTGAGCTTGAGTCTGAAGATAAGTCTTCATCCAACTGGAATACTTGGTGGGATATGTCTGAGAAAGAAGCCGTCTTCTATCATACCGGACCGCGAAGTATCTCCAACACAGGCGCAATTCTTCGAGGACTTTGGGCTCCAGAGGATTTTAAACCTGCCAGCCGATCAACACAACTGGAAGAGCTAGTTTTGTTAAACTGCGACATCGGACCTGAAATCATTTCTGAAATTCTCTCTTACCCTCGTGCCCTGAAAAGTTTTACCTTCAAGGGCCAGATGGCGGATTGTGAACTGGGACTGAGCGCTCCAATGATAGGAACGCATTTGTGAATGCCCTGAGGCCGCATTCACCCTCCCTTGAAAGCCTCGATTTTGATCATTGCTTCGTATGGGATGGGATTGTAGACCTCAGCGACTTCTCGGTCATAAAAGACCTCACAATTAATGTGCACACGTTGAACGGAAACTGGGAAGAGACGAAATCCTTTGGAAAGCTTCTCCCTCCTAGTCTCCAAAGGATTACCTTTCGGGATCCCTATGGCGAGTTCCCCTTCGCGACAATGTATGAGAAGGTATCAGGTGGAGAGCTTCCGCATTTGCGCACTCTTAACTGTCACGCTCGTTGCTATTCACCTAAGGGTTTCAGATTTCCTTCCTTTTACCCTAAGGACATCACCGCCAAAAATTGCAGGGAGGCCATGACTTTTGCCAAAGCGGTTGAAGACTTGGGAGTACAGCTGTCTGTTACCGAGGTCGCCGATCCAATGAGGATGCCGGAATATGACACCTGTCCCTGCAAATGCTGGTACTATCGGCATCGTTTCAAGTTTTACGGGGCCTCGTGGTGAGAAATGCAAGTAACCTCACCCACAATGTCTACCGATGGCAGAACTGTCCGCGGCAAGGTGATGTGATTTGACCATACATCAGTACAAGGAATCATGTGTGATTTCCTTTTCCTTTTTTGCCTTGTTACTATACACCAGTGCAATTGTATTATCTAGTTTCATTACCGTTATGTATTAACTGAAGACATCGTCAGAAAATTTCCATGAAGAAAGCCCTTACAATCGCCTTCTCAAAGCAGATTCTCCCTGGACAGCCCGTGGACTATCTGACTCCCCGACCACTCTGACCACAACATTGCAGCGCCGCACCCTAATACCACCCAATCCTCATTTTCAAGAGTAATCACATCAAGCAAGATATTTTACATAGCTTGAGAATGGCAACTCAATAATTCAGTTTGGCTGGGAGAGGGCTTTTGTAATAGAGTTCGGCAATCCTTGAAACTATTGAACAATTACCTACCCTGCCATATAATGAGGCTGATGTGGCTAAATCTATATCATGTACTGTACATCCAGGAAAAGTCTCCAACGAACGCTAGCTCCCTCCCGGCGTATCTATACTGTAGTTGGCCCTTCTCTCTCTCTCTCTTTTCCTCAGAATGACCAAAATTCAGAGTTCTGTGCTACTTGTTACCCTGCAAATCCCAGAGTATCAAGTCTGGATTCTTATTAACTTATGCCTTGCTTCCGATTCGAAAGAGACATTCCGGAAGAAAACCTTCCCACGATTTCGTCCAATGTTAAGTTCTAACTCTGTTTGTTCCTTGAGTTGCTGCTAAATGAGGGGGGCTTGTCCTCTTCGTCAGGAAACGAAAGGACGGGATGAATGATGCACTTTGGTGATAGGGGACTTCTTCGTTGCTTTTTCTTTTCCCAGTTTTATCGAGGCTGTGGCCCTGTTTCGACATCGCTCCTGGGTTCAATCTACCCTTTGATTTCCAGCCACACGCTCAGACAAACCACATGCTATCTATCTGATTTGCATCCTTGGAATGGAAATCGGAGCACAAGCCTGCTAGATGGATGGGAAATGGAGATCGATAGGTAGTATGTATCGACGACCAGAAGCGGGAGAGAGCAGATCTGCTACTTGGTAAGTCAGTCAGTCAGTCAGTCAGTCCAGTAGCCGGGAATGGAATGGAATGGAAGCCAAAAAGGGCACCGCACCGGTACTACTGTACAGTATGTACATATATCTATCTCTTAGCTAATGGAATTTGTCAATAAATACCTGTTGCTTAAAAAAAATACTGCTTGACTATAAACAGACGCCAAGATATCTAGCAGTAATCGCTGTGAATACTGGTGGCATATTTCTCAGCCGCTATGATAATTCCCTAATCGTAAAATTAATATCTCATATAGTCTATCAATTGATGGACTAACACAGATTTTATCCAACTTTAACTGAACATCTCTTCCGGTCGTTCACTGGTTACTGTTACTGTCAGATTGCGCGAACCTCGTAATCCGAAGGTTGATGATGAAGCTCTGATTTTCTCAATCTACCTATCTGACTAGCTATTTATTTCATGAATTAGGGGGCCATAACAAAGGGAATTGTGCGATTATAAGCGAATATACACCGGGGTACTATGATATTGCAGGGATTATGACCTATGAGAGTCCGGATCTGCTGACTAGGCTGATAAAATTCTTGGCATACCGATAGGTCATAGTGGTAATATTCGTCTGACAGTTACTTACCTAACATTTAGATCGTTCCCATCAGGTCCGTCCGAGGAGATAGATCTGGCGGGGTCTTGGCGTCCATTCCGCCGTGCGCCTGGCTGGCTGGCGGGAGGGCGGGCGGGGAGCGGGCCCGGGGCCGGAGCCGGGGATGGGGTGGAGTGGAGTAGGTCCCACTCCGCTCTCCGCTCTACTCCGTACTCCGCTACTCCGGATATCTGATCTGATATGGATGGATTTATCTGGTTATGGAAAGATGTAGATACTGCTAAGATTACAATTATTGCAAGAATGTATTGTAGCATGTACCGCGTTATGCCCATCTATGGACACAACTGGGTTATGTTCGATTGCCACTGCCGATTGGGGAAATGGAAGTTCGACTTCAAGGGTGATGTTCGTTTTCTATCACTACTAAGTACTTTACTAATGTATGTGCCGTATGTTATTGAGCAGAATGGAAACGAGTTGTTAGTTCTATTTTTTGTTCACTTCATTGTATCATGCTATCTTGTAATGTATGTACTGTCTCTGCTTGCAAAATGGAGGGAAGATAGATCATTATATCATATAGTCATTAGGGTAGATGGTCATCAAACATGCAGGTAATATAGGTAATTAAATATTAGAGTATGTAGGCCATAGATCCCCACTGAGCAAATACAAAAATCAGCCTAGATCACATGCTAAGTAAATGCAGTCAGGTGAGCAGCTATCTACATACACAGGTAGGTGGCTGATATTAATGAAACCTTTGTTCTGCACAGAGTGTATTGTACATGCCTAATTGCCATTGATGGAGGTTGAGAGAAGAAAAAAAAAAAAAAATAGCCCAGCACATCATACGACGCGATTTTCCTAAACCTATCTCATCTCATCCCCATCACTGACGGGCTGACTCCTCAGACGCGGCAGCAGCAGCAGCCTGCTTTCTCTTCTCGCGCTCCTCACACACGGCCTGTACCCACGCCTCCGCGCCCTCGACCGCTGCTTCGGGCTCGGTCTTGTGCTTGAGGAGATACCCCTGGATTTCGGCGGGCGAGAACTCCCCGCTGGGGATGCGCGCGGCAAACTCCGCAGCCAAGGCGGCGATCTGATCGTCGGAGAAGGCGTTACGGTGACCTGATAATGGCGGTGCTGGGCTGCAGTTGGGGCGTGATTTGGAAATTGCCGCTTTCTTCTCACTATTATCGTTAGCAACAGATCCGTTGACGACTGAAGAATAGGGTGGTGGGGGTTGCTGCTGTTGCTGTGAGGAGTCCGCCAGATGCCGGGGGTAAAGATCGCCTTCCAGTCTCGTGTAGATGGAGCGGTAGAGGTCCTGGATGGTGCGAGTGTCCGAGTTGCCAAACTCGATGCTCATGTCGACACGGCCCGGACGGAGCAGGGCCGGGTCGAGCTTCTCGATGTGGTTCGTGGTCATGATCAGGATGCGGCCCTCGCTGGAGGCGATGCCGTCGATGATGTTGAGGAGTGCAGAGAGCGAGATGCCCTGATTTTGCTCGTCCTTCTCTTGCTTCGACTTCTTGCTGCCCCCGTCGTTGTCATTTTCCCCGGACGACGACTTGTTGGCCGTTTCCGAATCGCCTTCGCCGCGATTGTGCGTGATACCGGCGGAGTCGACGTCCTCGAGCAGGACGATGCACCGTCGCGGCAGGTTCTGGAACAGATACGCTAGCCTGTCCTCGGTGAGGCTCTTCGAGTTCAAGCTGACGAGGTAGATCTTCAGCCGGAGCAGCCCGGCCGCCGCAAAGCACAGGCTCGTCTTGCCCGTCCCGGGAGGGCCGTGGAACATGTATCCCCGCCGGTAAGGGATGCCGCGGTTCCAGTACCAGCGGCGGGTCAGGGGGTGCAGGTATTCCTTGAGATCGTCTATGAACGCCTGCTTCTGCCTCGGGTCGAGTACAACGGTCGACAGGGGACGCGGGTGCCGCGCCATGCAGCGTACCCAGTCGAAGGTGTCATCACTGTACTTTTGCCCCCGGTAGATAACAGTTTTATTGCCATCACGCTCAACAAATTCACTCTGTGCCTCGGACAACAGCTCCTTCAGGATCGAGGGATTTCGCCCTAGACATGAGATGTAGAGGCGCTCCGAGTTCGCGACCCAGTTGACGTGGTTCTTTTCGTCCCGTTTCCTCTGGAACACTAGATAACGCCCCTTGTAGCGGAACAGGTGCGTCCCCTCGGAGGGGGTATATCGAAGCGGCTTGAGTCTGTCCCGGTTGATTCTCTTGGTCCAGTAGGCATCGAAATCGACGGTGGACTCGGCCTCGTTCTCGTCCTTCGTCTCTTCACTTTCCTCCTCCATCTCCCAGAGCATCTCGCTGTTCGTCTTCGTCCCTGCGACAAAGCGGTTCGTTTTGTTCGAGAACGGCTGCTTGGCGACCCAGAACATCAGGTAGTTGTACATCTCATCGTCCAGTCGGATCTCAGCGGTCGATGTGAAGTAGTCCTTGATCAGCTCGACGAATGAATATGCGGCGAATCTCAGAATCGCCGTCACCGCCGTGAGCATAAACACCAAGGATAGGTAGAAGGAAACGTCTACATGGAAGTAAGTAGTAAAGAATCGAGAGATGAAAGAATACCCGGGGACCAGGAGATCCAGCATGAGGTTGTCCTCAGGAAGGACTTGCGGCGATGAAGTATTGGAAACATTCTGAGGACACGAGGATGTCATGATGGAGGAGAAATGAGCAGCAGCTTTCGAGCGCGACTTCGACGACTCGCGCTCGAAGACCACGGTGGACGAAGAAAGGATGATAGGGACAAAGCCGCAGTGACGGAATTTATGCCAGTCACCGCAGCCTCAGCGGCGCTGGACTGTCACTTGCTGCACGAGCCGCATTGTCGCCCTTCAAGGACAGGCCGTCTTTGACCCCGGCTTGAAAGAGTCGTACAGCCGGCAGCGTCAAAGAACGTGCAGCCAAAGGCTAATTTGGAGCCGTTGACTCATGCGGTTGATCAGGTCGTCAGCCGTGTCAGGCAGATGCCGCCGCCTGTGATGTTTTCCCCTTTAACCCTGCGGCTGAGTGCCACCAGGCCGTACACAGCCCCGCAGCCGCCAGATGATTAACAACGAAAAGGGTACAGTGTAAGCGCCAGCAAATCTCACCTGGGCCATCAATTGTCGATGGTCGACGCTGCTTAGGTAGGGACTTGGCTGCCTCCCGGCGTGTCGGCGGTTAGAAGCTCTGTATTGCGCATCAACCGCACTACACAAGTCGACATCCAGGACACCATCGAGTGGTTCGGAGATTTTTTTTTTCTGAGTCATGAGTTTAAGATGAAAGTGGATCATACTAATAGCAATTACCACTGCACATTAAATCAGATCAAACCGCACATGTACAGTAAAAGCATCTCTCAGTGGGGGTGACCTGGCCAGCACAGCCTGAAGTCTCTACGTATGGACGTCATCTTGCATTTAGATCGCCTTGGCCATGCGATTACTACCTAATGATAGTCATTGCAGGGCAGCGCCTATGCTCTGGTGCGCGTGGGTGATTCCTGCATCATGTCTGCGAATGCTCACTGCAAACAACGCCAAATGCAACAAGGATATTCCCTTCAGTTTTGACAGAAGCCAGGCGCGTGGCACAAGATCCTATGCGCCTCGTGATCAAGAACGTACATCGGATTATTGATTAAGCAATAAGGACTATCCCAGACGACGCCCTTGCTCGAGCGTGACGTATATAGTGGTTTCACGATTCAAGTCGAATTCATGTGAAAGAAAAGAGGGTATCATATAGGTTAGCAACAAAGCGCCGGCTATGTACTCGACGAAATATCCCAAACAAAGATCAGTATAATGGGAATCACAGTCACCAAAAATATTTCTGAACCAAAAATAAACGCATCGAGACGAAAAAAGTGTAACCGACACGCCTTGGGCCATCGCCCATAGAAGGTCACCTAGATGAATGATTGTTCTTCTTTGAGTCGATCAGCTCACTGGCCCACTCCTTGAACGCCTCGAGTTTGTCAATGAGTTTGCCCCACCAAGTGGTCCAAGTGGTGGGTTGTGAGTCTTCATCCTCAGCGTCTCTAGTCGGAGTCGCAGTAAATTCAACTGCTGAGGAAGTAGGACTGGGAACCGCTACAGTTTTCGTCTTTGAACTTACCATGCTGCTGACAGGAGGGTCGTGTGGGCTGTCGAGAACCGGGGCATCCTCATCCGAATGCAGGCCTACCGGTTTCAACGGGAGACGGAGGGTTCCGTTGTTTGCAAGCGGTTTGATCCCCAGAGAGTCGCAGATGATGTTGTAAACTTCAATGTTCTCTGCGAATCGTCAGTAGAGTCACCAGAGATATATCAAGATAGTTGAACTTACGGAATACTTCGACCCGGCTGTTCGGCTCGTGAGGAAACGCCGGACCTCTAGCGATGAAGATAGCCCGCATGAGCGGGTGTTCATTGTCATAGCCGTGGATACCTCTTGGGTAGTAGCTTTTTTCCATCTGAACAGCCTCCTTGACATCGAAGTCGGGTCGTTCTACCACTGCCCAGCCGGCCTTGGGGATAACCCACAGAGGTGCGATGCGCGGGTTGTTCGAGAAGTGATAGCGTTCCGGCATGGTCTCCAGGTTATAGATTTCAACCCTGTCAGAGTAGTCCTCTGCTATCTTGGCCAGCTGGTCCTGCAGCGTTTGTAGATCCTCCGGTCGTCTGGGACGCAGTCCGCGGGACGGCCACCCATCGATATGCTCGACCAAGTCCATATCAATCAGGTCATCTAGTTGGACGAGTCTCTCCGTGGCTGTCGTGGCCATGCCGTGATCGGAGACGACGACAATGTTGACAATGTCTGTCAGATTGCGGTCTTGAATCCCATGGAAGAGGTTGCCAAGCATGTTGTCTACTTCTGCAATGGTGCTCCGTATTTCCGTACTGTTTGGACCATACCTATGGCCATCAGCATCGACATTAGGTACGTAGGCGGCGATGAATTGAGGTCGTCTGTCTCCGTCATATGAATCATCCTCCTCTCCGGGCAGGTCGAGTAACTGCAGTATCCGCTCAACTTTCCGTGGTAGTTCCTCAGAACTGTTGAATTTGTCAAGGAACGTCGGATCCATATCCCCGATATGCGCCTCGGAGCCCGGCCACATGTGTATCGCGGTGCGAACACCCTGCCGCTCGGCCGTGACCCACAATGGCTCAGCGTTCCACCATTTAGACTGCATGCTGTCTGGAGTACCTGTTTTGAACTGTTCCTGCAGTTCCGGATCCCAAAAGTCGTTGCCCACGATTCCATGGCATTCGGGGTACAGCCCTGTTACGAGAGTGAAGTGGTTCGGGAAGGTGACGCTGGGGAAGCTAGGAAGCATGTATTTCGGAGAGACACCTTCCGCGATAAACGAATTGAGCGTCGGTGTCAGTCCGCGATCAAGAAAGTCTGCTCGAAACCCGTCGAGCGATATCAAGATGGTCGTGGGGGCGAAGAGCGCGGTGCCGTTCGATCGCAGTAGTTTGTGACGATGATGAGAAACTCGGAAGCCGCTGGACGCTTTGTACGCACCCAAGAGGAGGATGGAGAAGAGAACAAGAATGGCGGAAAATATGAGGATGCATTTTCGAAAGAACGCTCGTCTCGACTGATAGCAAGTCAATTTCAAGCAATCGGACGGACCGTGTTGCCTCGACCTACCTCCGTGTATGCTTCCAGTGCTTGACGGTCAAAGTCCGACGAGGGCGTGCTGGGCTGGGAGCTCGCATCGTCCCGGAAGCCTTCTTCCACCTCATACATCAGCTCGCCCTCCTCATCGGTCTTTTCGCGCCCTCCTCTTTGCCGTTCTCGCCTCTCCCTCCTCCGCTGCCTCCTTCGCTCCCTCTTCCCAATCTTGACGCTGCCCCCGCTGAAGATTCTCCGAAGTCCATCTGCGCGGTTCTTCCTCGTCAAAAGCTTCTCCAGCTCCTCCTCTTCCTCCAGGACCTTGCGGTCATGCTCTGCGAGCTCCAGCGTCGAGCGGGAAGCCTGCAGGAATTGGTCGTCTTCGGAGTCGGAGTCCTGCTCCGACGGCGATCTCAGCGACGATACGTCGTCCTCGCGCGCGGGGGACAGCAGAGAGGGGCTCGGGGGTACAGGTTGCGGGGGCATGAGCGACGGTCTTTAGATCGCTGCCGGTCGGGCGACATCGATAGGGATCCTGGGGTTGTAGGTTATTGTCATCGAGTCGCATCGAATCGGTCTAGACTTGAGACGGACCTGCGGATCAGACCTCCGCCAAGGAGAACACGCTTACTGCTTTGGGTAACCAGTTGATGCACCCCGTCCTGATCGAACGCTGCACGCAAGCCCTCTCTATACTCAATAGATTGTTAAGTATGAGAAAGGTACTCCTTCGAGCTCGAACATGCGTTGATTGTCTCTTCTCTGGCTCGATGCTACATAATACCAATACCGCCATAGCAGAGCAGCATTGTTCTCGCGCCAACGAGTCTAGATCACAGTCTTTGTCTCTCCATTTGCTTGGACATTTTTGTAGAATGAGAGTCTTGGACCACTCATCTACAGCTTTCTGCATAAGTCCGCTGCAGGGCTCTATATGCCCGCATCCGAGATCTCGATCAGTTCCGTCAAAGGGGTGTACCAGCTTCTTTATTAGGACTGTTTCGGGAGGTAGGGTGGCTGTGAAAGCTATGATAAGGCCAAAGAATCAGAGCTTCCAGAAAGGTTTTTGGGCATGTCAAAGGAAGGAATTCAACATAAATACGGCCATGTAGGCTTCTAGTTCTTGTTCTTCATCATTCCCCGTCGCATCGCCATAGCCAGTTAGTCCGTCATAAATTGATCTGTTTATCCAGAAGTCACACGGTTTCCTCATTCACCATAATTCTTCAATTTTCAGCTCTGTCAGAAGCTGTGCGGATCTATTAAGGCATATAATTCATGATGGTTGGCCCAGGTGAGCATGATCCGTATTCAATTTGTGCTATTTATCTGAAATTCCTCTCTTCAGAGAGCGCTCGAATCAAGATCGTATAGTCCTTACCATTCAGTAACCATATGTTTGAGGCACTCAAGAATCCCGTTTAGATATGAAAACCGGCAACGTCTGACACTTCAGATGGAAGCCCTCGCGGATGGGTGTCTCGACCCCCGGATTACCAGCCGGAAGTTGAACCTTCGGAACAATGTCGCTGCCGTCTTCTTCAGCTCCATGAACGCGACATTCCTGCCAATGCAAGTCCTAGGGCCGTAGCTGAAGCCCAGAAAGTACCTTTCAAGCGGGAACCTCGCGTCCCCAATCCACCTTTCCGGCTTGAACTCCAACGCATCCGGACCCCATATGCGCTCGTCCCGGTGGATAGTGTATGTCGGAACAGACAGCACGGTGCCCTTCTTGAATAACTGACAACAGACAGTGGCGCCACCCTTGACGACCACCCGGGGCAGATTAACTGACACCGTCGTGCGCAGCCTCAGCGTCTCGTAGAGGACGCCCTGGGTGAACTGCAGATCCTGGCATTGGGAGAACGGGGCCACAAAGTCTGGTGGCAGTGGTGATGGAAACGCAGCATCCAATTCTTCCTGTAATTTTCTGAGCCTGTCAGGATGGCGACATAATATATCAACAACATGGGTGTGTGTGTTCCCTGTCGTGTCGCTCCCCGCTATCAGCTGGGTGAGGGCCTCAGCCTTGAGCTCTGAATCAGGCAGAGGACCGCCAGTTTCCGGATCTCTGGCCTCGAGGAGGTAGAACAGGATGTTTTTACGGTTAGGATCTATTTTCGCGCGTTTCCGTTTCTCAACGGCAGCAATTCCGATGCGAGCGAGTTCTTGAGTCGCATGGAGGCCGTGGACGAAAAAGGATCGAAATAGAAGTACGGTGTCCACGCTGTGTCCGTTAGAATTACTCTGCTCGGAGGCTCCAGTGTATCTTGGACTAACTTTTGATCCATGGCATCTTTCTCACTGTGCAGCACCATTCCCCTCGGTCCCGCAACTTCTTGATGCCCCCGTTTGTGTCGGAGCCTGCTTTGCAGGAGCCAAACGATTCCCCAAATGCCTGTCTTGTGAGCAATTTCCTCGGGAAGATGCAACGATAGACAGCGTACCAGGTTCCCAATAATGTCAAAAGCGAGAAACACCAACCACTGTGCAGCGTCGATAGCGGCCTCTCCCGGTCTCTGCAGGTTTGCAACTGCTGCAATACGGCGTCCCAGATCAATATACTGTCCGGCTTGGCCATTCTGCAGCAAGTTCTCCATCTGCGAAGGGAATATCGTCAAAGCGTTCGTGATGTATGGCTCGAAATCCACCATTGCTTTCGGGCTGAACGCATGGGAGACATACTTGCGTTCCCGGCTATGCATCAACCTGGCCCGTGTTGTGAATATGCCCTGTTCAATATTATCAAAGGCATAGTAAAACTCGGATTTCAGAAATCCGTTTCCATGGCCGAGGATGTCCTTTTGGCAGATCAGTTAGGACCGTGAAGCTTTGCTGTTCTCCCTTACTCTAATTCCGTCTGGATGTGCTACACTAAGGTGGTCTGGTGAAACGTGGACAAAATCCCGGAATTTAAGATGTTTCTGGTGAACCGCCATGGAAAGTTTGTGTTTCCTGGTTCAACGCATCAGATGAAGCTGAGAAGTTGAAGAAATATGGATTTCACCTCGCCTGCATAAGCATCCAGAAATTTGAAAAACGGGCAACGAGCGGACCAGGATAGCGGCTGAGGTCGTGCTTGCTTTGCAGATATGGGACCACATAATATGCCTGTCGAGTCAGTTAATAGCATAAAGAAAGTTTTCTTGACCACTAACAAGGATTAAAGAGAAGAGAATGCACGCCCAAAGCGGAGTCGCTGTCCGAATGGTTTCCAGGTATGTTGCTCCCAGCCCATGATCACAGTATTGATATGGTTATTTCTGAAAATTTATCAAAGCGGCATTGTCCGGAAACAAATAATTCGGACATCACTCATGATATAATAGGAGCTATAAATGACACCAAACCTCATAAAATGAAACGATAACTGATTGCTGCTGCCGCTCTCCTCTTACAATATATTGCAGAGACACCCGCCGACCCCGCACGCAGGGGCCAGAGATGAACGATACACCATGATACCGGTATTATGGAAAGGGATGACTTGCAGGGGTTTGAACTCTCTGACGTGATGAGAGTTTAGGCGCGGTGATATCCATATCCTATCAGCAGACTCGACGATGCAGCTGCAAAAGGTGGGGGCTTATTAAGACTTATTAAGAATGCAACTAGACGGCATGTACATGAGCAAATGAACGACTGGTGGCTTTACGTTACTATGTCGAAATTTCTGTTGGCGGACTGCTTTACTTCGAGACTAGATACTGGCGATTCTTCTGATACAAGTTCCTGACCTCTATCAAAAGGCATGTAGCCACTAATGTTCTCTGGCCTGTAAATATGTAAGAATAGAAGATGGCAATTTTAAAGAAAGGACAATATTTCCAAACTTGCATTGTAGATGGCCCATGGTTGAGAAAGTTGAGTAATAGACTTAGATGAAGCCTGCTATCAACATTTCTAGGACATACAACTGGTAAGAATTGTCCCTACATTAATTTCCAGTCTTGTGCCAGGCACTACCCTAGCTAATTTCATTCCTTTGCTCAAATACGCATCATATCGTTATTCCGGTTTCATCCCCCATTTTGACTCATTATCCATATTCTTTCCGTTTTCTTTTTTCCATGCTTCAAGACGTTTTTCTATACGAGAATAAAAACGCATACACTACGAAGCAAAGGACATTCCCGAACTTGTCTCTTCTTCTAATTTCTTACCCAGCTGATCCTTATCCGGGTCAGGTTTCGGCAACTCCATCTGGTTCCGGTCACCTTGCAGCATACACGGCAAACTGTAAATCTTGATTATTTCTGACTGGACAGAATTCAGGTACGAGTTTCCTCACACATATGTACCTACCTAACCTATTAGGTACATGCCTAGAAAACCAGGAAGTACGCTGTATATGTACTCTGTCCGACGTTCATGACCCTCGGAAGGAATTCTCTGCTGACATTGTAACCAGAGGCATCTTTCAGCCAGTAAAATGGTTCCCTCCGAGTCTATAAGATTTTCTCGCTGTTTGCGGTATGCAATGATGGCATGACTCGTTGCATTCCTCCAGAATGTGAGAATACATACAGACCGTGCCGCGCCATAAAGCCTCCGAGCAAATCTAAGACTTCGCGTGATCGTAGTTCTCAGGCACCTGGCCGATAAGATAACCTTACCTGGATGTGGTGAGAACGGATTTTCTGGAATCTGGATTGTTGAAAATGGATCCGACAGAGTTCTCACTGCCACCGCTGGATCTCCAATCGTTTATCCTCTCCACATTCGATCTTCTTTATCAGTGTTCTTTTTTGATCAGGTACGAACTCGAGGATCTAAAGATACAAGTGCAATTGATATACTGGGTCATACTCTCCAGGTAGGACCTTGATCTTCAGTTCTAACAAGCATTTGATCGCGTCGCTTATATGCCCGCCATCGCTCGTTCTCGACTCGAAGTTCACATCGATCGCTTTACATTCCGAATCTTATATATCTTCTCTAAACCAGAAATGGAAACAAAGCTCTCCAGCACCTCTATCATTGCAGCCCCTGCTGCTGTTGGCAGCAAGAGAACATAAAAAAGAGGAGTAGAGGCGTCGAAGTTACAATCACGTACAGCGGACTTATCTAAACATAATATTATTAATCACACACGGCTTTTTATGTCTCCGTTTTAGATGATAGCGTGGAGTCCGATTCCAGGCGGAAAGAAAGGACGTGGATAGAAAAAAGAAATACCTGGGTAGACAAGGTGTATATAAAGGTGGCCGGTTTAGATTAGGAGTAATGATATGGAGGTTTCCCTTTCTTTTTGCTTTTTTTCCTGCCTCTATCTGTATAAATATACATTCAACATGGACGTGGCAGGTTTGTTGGGTCCGTTTAAAACCTTCCTGCTCATTCATTCTGTAAGGTACTAGGCCAATTAATTAGGGCAGCTCAGGTAGGTTAGATAGGTAAGGCGAGAAACCCAATCATTATCTATGTTAGTCACTATAATAAATACATGTACTTCAACGCCGATAATGCAATAAAATAACCCTGCAGAACAGGAGATTTTCAATCCAAAAGGGGCGACAGAATAATGAGAGCGGTAGATAAAGTATCCCAAGATCCGGTCTTGGCAATCAGCATCAGCATCAGAATCAAAATCGACGGTCATAGGTTGAAGTCATTAATTAAAAACATCGTCGTCGTCATATACAATAACAAACAAAGAGTCAACATGAAAGACAGAAAAAATCTAGCCGATTCTAGTTTTTCTAGTCTAGGAGGAATACACCCAATTCACCCACCGGCAGGAACAGCCTCCCGTGCCACCATCAAAGCCGAAGTCCTTGTTGGAAGAAGATTCCGCATCATCAGTGTCATCGTTGTTGCTGTCATCCGTTGTCGTGATGTTGAAGATCCCCGGAGCCGGGTTGATCAAGGTCCCACCAAACCCACGGAACTCCAACTGGAGCTTCTTTTCAGTCGCGTTGATGCGCTCTCGCGTGTCCATGCCGTAGCAGTAGACCATCTTCTTCTTGACGTTGCCTCCGTGCCGGTCCATTGTGATGGTCACTGGGTACGGAAAGGAGCCCGGGCGGGTGAAGTCGTTTGCGGAGGAGGAGCTGGTAGCGTTTTGGATGCTACTGCCGGAGAGTGTCGCTTTGGATAATGATGCGGAAGATGTTGAGGTAGGACTTGCAGTTGCCGCGCTACTGTTACCTAGAAGCACCATTCGAGAACGGGCTGGTTGAGTCCAGATCTGGATGAGAAAGCGTGTCTGCGCCCATGTGCATCGGACCCTGGCCGCGTCCTTTGTCGATCCGCCGTTTAGGTCGTCAGGGACTTCACCTGGATCGCTGTTGCTCAGGGGAGCGGTGGATTTGAGGAAGATGGATCGGTCAAAATACGTGTAGAACCCGTAATGCTCGTCCGCACGTCCACGATTGTATAAACGTACAGGCTGAGATACGGGGAGTGGATAAAGATTAGCAGGAGCAGCAGTCCCGTCCGAATCGACGTCTGGGGGAGGAATGACGGATGTGAGATTGGGCAACGAAAAGTCGTCTTCTGCGCGCTTGGTTAAACGCTTGACCGGGATTTTGTCAGGTGGTAGGATTGTTATGAAGAATGGAGTCTCTTCCCCGGCAAATGGGGCGGCATTATTATCCGTCGTGTTACCCAGGAAGGTCTGATCATCGATACTCGGCGGTGCAGGCGAAGGACTGAAAAGATCTCTCGTCCTTAGCAGCTGGTGCTTAATAAACTGTCCTGCCGCCACTGGGTTTCCGGCAGACCGTCTGCTCATAGCCCTGTGAGACGCGACTGTGGTGCTATTAGGGTACGTTCCGTTGCGAAATCTGACCTGGATCCTGAAATTGGGTTGGTTTGCAGCGTAAGGTTGGTTCATAGCCTGCTGTTCCTTTGGCAGCGCGCAGCTCCACATCGTTGATGGGTGCACGCATCCTGTGTTCTGCACCTGAGCTTCCGGTCCCGCGATAGTCAAGATCCCTGTGGGCATTGGCGGATATCCCGTCAAATTCAACCATTGAGACTGGACGGGAGTTTCGTCTCCTTTCCTAGTAAGAGTCGTCGCGAGTACGATGGCGACCACGATGATAATGAGAAAAATGCTGCTGATGGCCACATACCACCTCCGTCGCAACCTTCCTTCACGCCCCGGCCGCCCAAAACACCCTCTATCACTAAAGGGACCTCTGCCACGCCACAAACCTCCAAGCTTCCTGCCAATAGCGTCTTCCTTCTCAAGCCTACGTCGTCGAGCTTCAGCCTTGTCTCGTGCCCTGGCAGGATGCGTGATATCGGCCATGGTGACCGGAACAGGAGCTGGACGTGGAGGAAGATCAAACAAACGATTAGTAACACTGCGTGCCTGCTGAGGCTGCTCAGGATGTTGCATATTCGACATTGGAATGGAGCCTGTACCCGCCATTGCCTGCTGAGTGCCGGGAGATATTGGACCAGGAGACTGTGGCTGGGCTCTGTAGTCCGCAGGAAAGATCGTCCTGTAACGGGGCACAGGTTCTTCTCTCTCGGAAGACAAATACGATGGTGGTCCTGCGACGGATGAAGGACGGCTTTGTGCTTTGGGTGGCAGGGCAGGGTTCTCCGATCCTGTTGGAGGTGCACGGGGATTGTCAGCAGGAGGAGATGCAGTTGCTGTTCTTGACGTTTCAGCTCGAGTTTCAGGAATCGGTGCGGAGGAATCGTTCTTTGGTATCTGGGCTGCTATCGTATCACGAGCCGCCTTTGGAGAGGAATTAGATACGTCGGTCACAGTCGAGTCACAACTGGAGCGACCACGAGCGGATTTTATTGAGTCACCAAGAAATGGATTGTTCGGATTCACCGTAGCTGGCCCTGCTTCGGTCTGCGTGACAACAGCCAGACCGTCCATATCCTTTGTTCCTGCATTCTCATCGGGACCGGGAGCGACCGCTCGATTTACCGGTGTGATCGAGCAGACATGGTTGATACACTCGAAATATGGCTTTCCGCTGAAGAGTTCGTAGGCGCAGGCCTGATAGTATTCAGCAGCGCTACCTTGAATGCTCCCTCCTTCTTTCTCCAGCGAAATTGCGGCGTGGGATTCTCGGGATTTATTTAGTGAGCTGCTGCCTGCCTCAACTTGGGGAACTGCGCGCTCTCCGATACCAGGCCAGTCGGTCACGTCTTCCCGTTTTGTGGCCGCGGTCTTTGGTGTGTCCGGGGGAGAACTGGTCGTTTCTTTTTCCCACCATTCCTCGCTCGACTCTTTGGACGCCGCCGAAGTTGCAGAGAATGGAGGAATAGGCGGGGCTTCGGTGCTGTTTGATGTCTTCTGGCTAGTCACCGTATTGGACCTCATTAGAGGCGAAAGCAGATACGTCCACCATCCTTGTGATTGATGCCTGTTCGAATCCGTGTTGATGCTGAGACGGGGGAGGATCCTTTTCATGCTTTCATTTGAATATGACAGTCTACGTGTGGCTGATTGAGGGCTGCCGTCCTCTTCGAAAACAGTACTGGCTGAAAGGGAACGTTGTTTCCTTGTGGAGACAGTGGATCGCCTAGAAAGCAGTTCTGAACCTGTATTTCCATTTCTAATAATCGAATGGAAGGCTGGAATCGCAGGCACTGGAGGGATTTCTGAATCTCTGCCTCCAACATGCGGCGTAGGCTGTGAATAGACGCTAGACGCTGGTCGTGGACGATGGTATTCTGGGCGGTCAGCCGCCCATGGAGTCTCCTCATATGCTGGCGTAATTATTATAGACGGCGTGACTGGAGTAGGCTGGCTATGAGCACTGTCAAGTTCTTTAGATGCAGCACTGCTGGCATTGTCTTTCTGAGGACTAGACTCATGATGCGGCACCTTGATGCCAATTATAATGGGTCGGTCAGACGGTGAGAGCTCATGTTTCTCATTAGAGGGATGTTGTCCCTGGAGGGTTGAAGGGTCACTCGGAGGCTGTCTATCGTTCGCTGATTCCATAGACTCATCTATAAGCTCCGCGTACCCGGAGTGCATCCTCTTCCGCAGCACCTGTTTGATCATCAGTCCCGTAGACCTTTCTTTCTCTCGAGCCTTGCACAGCGACTTCAAATCATTTAGGTCCACAAACGTGTGTGCAGTCGTAACGTTCCGTCTCTCCGGCTCGATTCGAGAGAAATCCGTTACCAAATTAAGGCCGACCGGCCGATCCTTCCTTTCCGTGATTCCATGGTCACTTGGCGTTGGATCGGTCCTGGCCTGCTCCCCATCTGCCGGCCTCTGTGCGCGAGAAAGATCGACATATCTCCCCAGCGTGAACGTATTCTGCTTGCCAGCAGCGTCCGTTTCAGCGTCCTCGAATGGATGACGGCTCTGCTCAGCAGGAGAGTCAAAGGGATTCTCTTTTGGCATATCTCTGGATTCTGAAGAGGACGTTGGACTCGCAATTTCCTCTGTTATCGGCGAGGAGAAAGGAAATCTAGGAACCGCATGAGGCCGCAGGGCTGACTGGTCAGTCTGCATGTTTAACGGTCGTCGGGAACTTAGGAAAAGCTAGAAAATAGCTAACTGATCAGGAAGTATGTCAGCTGAGGTTGATATTGATACAATAGGCATCGCACCATATGCAGAAAGTTCAGTGCTTATGCAGGAAGTACATCGATCACTCGATATACACTCCAGAAGCTATAAGTGTGAGTTTCAATGTGTGAGATAAGCCATTGACACAGACAATGGAAGAAGAGGACTTTTCTAAGGTTTGGTGCAAAGGATCGGATGTTAGGGTTCAACAATAAGACTGTCTAGTGAATGGGCCCCAAACAACAACAATAGAAAGACAATGGGAAACAAAGAACACAACACAATAGCACACAGCAAAAAGTCCACCAGGGACATTCACTCACAAAGGAGAGCAAAGACACTGGGAGTGAGTGACGAGGAGAAGCAAACGACATAGAATAGAAAGATGAAGATGAAATGGAGAAGGACAAAGAGCTGCATCAACGATGCAGCATCATCTCTTCAATGCAGAATCTGGACCAGGCCCTTGCACAGGCAGATTATCGAGATCAAGGATACCCCTTGTGAAGCTCATGATTGGAGCCGTGCCATAACTCAACCAGCTCTCCGTATGGAAATATCCCTCCGGGATACATCGATTGGCGTCGGAGGTCCATCGTGGACTCCAACCGCTAGTGAAGTCTCGGCAGCCCTGTCACACCATGCTGGCCACGAGAAGGCATTGGTAGGCAGCAAGAGGTCGCTGCTCTGTAGCCGCCGATATTGTGTTCGACTGGGAGAGCCCTGGCAGTCGAAATCGTGAGAGGTCGGCATCGGCCAATCAGGGCACACAGCCCCAAAGTCAGGAGGGACCTAAAACCGACCAGCGCTTGCAGGCATAATTATAGATACAACGGGCAGATACTCTGTAGATCTTGATTTGACTCTTCACAGATCTGTTTAAATAGAAACCCTGTCTCCGATCTGGCAAAAACGTCATTATGTCTCCGAGGATAGTGACGACATCAGGCGACTTGCTGTTGTGGATCTGCCGACAATTGCATGATAATCAAGCCTTGAATCAAGTCTAGCCACCGTCGTGATGGGCTTGCTTAAAAAAAAGACTACTGCCTACTGCTAGGGCCAGGACACGAAAAAAACACAGGGGCTACATCTCCATAGTGAGTCAGCCGAAGATGTAAATATATAATATAAAGTGAAGTGATAAAACGTAAATCCAAGAGGATATCGAATCCTGCACCACAAACACACCCAATCCGCGTTTTGGTACACCCAGTAAGAGCTCACAAACTCCTCAATCAATCCAACAAACCATGGCCTGACCAAGATCAAATGAAGATGCAACGATGATAAGGAATACTCCATTCCTGTTCCGTCTCTGTAATATCCTCCTAATGCAACACAGATGCCATTATCGCGAGGAAGAGTTCCTTCGCGCCATAAACATGACACAATGCAAAATCGAAGAGAGCCCGACTAGCAGCTGCAGACAAAGGTGAATGGCGGGACAGAAGATTCCCGCGGTACCTGTAGTAAAGAAAAAGCCATATAATAGAGTCATGCGAACAGTGAACAGAAAGAACGTGGAACGCATGTCGCAACGGCAAGGGGGGGGAAAAAAAGAATGGCTCTGGGTGTTACGATGGCTGACATAGGCAGCCGAATCATGCAGCTAGTAGCATCTCGTACGCACGGCGTAAAGCGTGTCGTCGAACTATCGTCGTTCTTCCGTATACTGTACTCCCTGCATCGGCGCCATTGATCCATTCATTATAGGGGGAAGCGTGCGCGCCTGATCCTGTGACATGGCCGGCCCGGTAGCATAGTTCGAATATACAGGACCTTGTGATTGGCCGTTAGGTTGCGGCGGAGCTCCAGACATCGCATGATGGTCGTAGACTGGCTGTTGTCTGGACTGGCCATTCGCCTGCTGTTGTTGGCTGAGCTGAGCCCGCAGCTCCTCGACTTCGGTCCTCAAGACGGCGTTGTCCCTGCGGACCTGGTTGAGCGTTTTCTCAAGTTGCCCGATGTATTCGATTGCTAGACAGGTTAGCCGTGAACCATCCGCAGAATTTGATGGATATACCTCTTGTCAGTGTCTCCCATTTACTCGATTTACTGTTCTGGCTCTGCGGAAGCCGCATGCGCAACATCTCGAAGCAGTCTTTCATCTCGCTACGACGCTTCCTTTCCGCCAGTTTGTGCGTGATCCTCAACTCGGGGGTTCTACTGTACGGTGTGCTGCCGTTTGACGTCTCCGACTCTCCCGTAAGATCTCGCACCTGCTTATGCTGTAGCGAGTGATGGTGCACGCTCTGAGGGAGTTCTGCTGCGGTTGTTAGTGGAGCTTATGAGGAGAGCGACGCAAAACATACCTCGCTGACCCCGATGCAGACGCAAGTCTCCGGCAGAGAATCGACTTGATTTGTCATTGGCCGACGAGACCGAATTCGACCGAGCGACATCGGGGTCGGGAAATGCATAAGCCATACCAGCAGTCGGGGCTTCTGCATTGTAAATCTCGGATCGCGGATTAGAGGAGATCGCAGGCGCAGTGCGGCCAGCCGGGAAGCGATGCTCCCCTGCCCGCAGTCCCAACGGCGAGAGGGGACCCCCGGAGTAGCGGGGACCCCTGTAAGAGTTGGTGTTGTTCAAGTCTGACGAAATGCCACGCTCCCTTTGTAGACTCGAGACGATCGATGACTGTGATGCGTTGGTGCTGTGGTACGGTGACGCAGGATTGATAGCCAAGGAGCTTATGCCTTGATTCATCCGACTGTCCACGCTGCTCCGTCGCGATTCTGAAAGATCTGCAATGCTGCCCCTCTGGGAGGGAGCGTCGAAATTCTGGTTAATCGAGGGAAGCGTTGAATTCGGTTGCGTCGAGGCGAATCCAGACGACGGTTGTGCGCCGGCAGAGGATGGGGGGTTTGATTGCTCACTGGCGAAGGGGGATCGATCGGAGACGCTGGAGAGACGGTTCGGGGAGGGTTGGGAGGAAGTAAGGAACGACAGAGAATGGTAATTGCCGGTCCCGTTCGTGGCGGTTGAGTATGTCGATGACCCTGCTGAGTCAGGAGGGAATTGCAGACGCAGACAACACATTGGGAACATACTTGTACTCGGCGGCATCGACCAATTCCCCGAATCCCGCTCAATAGTGTTCAGCGAAGAGGTTGCAGGGGACTTCTCCGCCGGAGGTACGGCGCTAATGTTGGCGGTGAGAGTTGAGATGGAGGGAAGGGTCGTGGGAGTAGTAGAGACGGGAGGACTCTGAGGGCCCATCTTCGAGTCCTCCCAAGGGCGATGAGCGACAGACGATTCCATGTTTAAAACGGACGGTTGATTGGAGAGTGTCGGCGACGTCTTGATTCTGATTCTGTAGGCGGTCCTTCTTTCGAATTGAGGCTACCTCCTCATGTTCGGGACCTAGATTAGCTTGAGGGGGATTCCGCTCAATATTTCACAGTCCGCAGTCGATCAAAGACGGTACAGAGTAATTTTATAGCTGCTCAGAGGCCCGAGTGACAGTATTTCAGGTCTGCAGCGAAACGCAAGGTGGCTGAGGAGCGGCGATCCAACGAGTCAAATGCAGCCCAACGGGTTGCGGCAGATGTCTGATATTCTGCCAGAGGTCCCTCTGAGAACTTCTCCTCTCCCTTCTTCGCCGCACCCAGACCAGTGCACTCAAGCTGTCTGTCTCACGCTACAATCAGTCCAACATGTACGGTTCTCGGGAGACGAACGGGCCCGACTCGGTGAGCGCCGAATAGCTTCAACTCGAACAGAGGTGCTGCTGCTCGAGACAAGGCAACACACTCAGTCTATCCCGTGTCGAAGCCCAAAGATGCCCAAAAGCCGACCAGAGGCGGGGAGGGAAGACGACAGAGGTAGACGGGGTGTGCAATGGGCGATGGCAGGGGCGGAAGGGCGGGAAACCCGACGTAGCGGAGGGCAGAGGAGAAAGAAGGGCAGCTATGTCTAACGATCAGCATGCACAATTGACGGCAGTAGTGAAGAGAGAGATTGAGAGCAGTAGAAGCAGAGCGGCGAGTGTGCTCGCAGAAACGGGAAGCCCAGACGCTGCAAGGCGACTGCGTGGGAGCGTACCTTTTTTTGCGGCCACGCACGCCACGACACAGCTTAAGCGCAGCAGCTAGAGCGTGATCGCGGAGCAATTGAGGACCCAAGCCTCTGGAAGGATCTCCGCGGCTTAGCAGGCAATTAGGGTTAGACGGAGGAATAGCCACGAGAGGAACGAGTCGTGGAGACAGGGAGGTGACAGGGCCAGGGAGATTGGCGATCGGGGCTCTCTTCAGACGACGGGAGTAGGGGAACCTGAGCAGAGGACTGGCGCCAGGACGAATGGCAGCCCGGGCGGGACGGCCCTTGAAGGATGCTCAAGCCAGGCACTCGGGTGGAGGAGGCCACGAGAGAGCGTACGGGGCGAGCAAAAGAGAGGGAGAGGAGCGGACGGAGCACGGAGGTACACGAGGGGGAGATGCGGTGATGGATGGTCGAGCTGGAGATGCGACGTCTCCCGCTCCGCACCTCGCAGCCCGCATCGACCTGCAGCGATGCCTCTGGACGCCCGGCCATCAGATAAACTATATATGGTGGGAATTCTATCTTTTTCCGATTCTACATGTCCGTTGGGGTGCACGATACATCCGATTCCCTCTACAGGGGACACCCCGCGACCACCACCCCCATAGACCCAGGCGCCATCAGCACGACAACCCCCAGCGCCTTCGACACCGATATCTGTCTGCACGATGGATGGATAGCGGGCAGGGATGCCACCGACAGCGGCACAAAGGAGATTCGAGGGAACAACGGCTAAGCAACGGATCAAGCTGCGCTACTGCGCCCGGTCTCTCTCAACCCACGAGGTCTGACGGGGGGCCTCGACTCCCTCCAGGGACTGAGGTGACTGGCCAAGAGTTTCTTCCAGCCCAATAAATGCTTGCAAGCCTCCACTGCTGGTTCACAGGTCGTTGGAGCTGCCGGCTGTCGAGGCAGTTGCAGAAGCAACTCCGGCCGACCGCTGCCATCACATCGACCTGCCTGGTTTGGGCAATCGTGGTGTCTTCCCTGGGCAACCGTGCTGCAGATCTGGCTCCTCCATTTTCTCCTTTCTGTCTAACCGGCGCTGACGAAAAGAGGAGGACAAGGCCTGGCCGGGCACGCGTGCGCGAATGGCAGCCAGCCGGCGGTCGCGCCGGCGCGTCTGGTCGCATGGATGATGGGGTTTGCCGTCCGCGATGGGGACTGGATAAACGCAGGATACGGTCATCGCGGTGGACCTCGAACGTGCGGAAAGAGAAGTGGACCCTCGTTTTTAAATCCAGCTCTAAATGTTTGTCAAACTTAATCCAGCAGGGCTGCAAATGACACAGCGTCCGCTCCCTTCTTGGTGCGGATGATGGAACGCACTATCCAGCAAAGTCCCCGTGGCCCGTGGGTGAAGAATCTCGGGATCTGAAGGACAAGCACGCACGTTGGCCTCGAGCCGATCGATGCTTGGGCAGACAAAGGAAGATAGGCATTACTCTGCGTCTTCAGCGCACACCAGCCAAGGTGTGCTCGTCGTGACTCGAATGCCTGTCGCCACGCATCCAACGACGTAACAAGCAGCCACCCGCGCGATGGCTGGCGGCCCCAGCCCTGAACACGCGGAGTGCTGGCTTGCAGGATCTGGATGCGCCCTCCCTTCACGTGGCAATCCTGAGAGATCGTCTCCAGGGGTGCTGAGACCCCTGTCCTCCTTGCAGGCTGGGATCCCTTGAAACAGCGAGCAGCCTCTTAGCAAGTGGTCCGTACACGGAACGACAAGGCTAGGGTTCACGGCTTGCTCGCATGGCATCTGCCATCTGGCATCCATACCTCCGCTGGGAGGGAAATATTCCCAGCCAGCCAGAGCCGCAGGATACTTTTTATTTTTTTCTCACGGCCCGATCTGACTTCTGATCTCTTGACAGTTCCGTGGTACAGACAGACTTCGTAGGGACACACAACGACAAGATCCGGCCGGTTGCGGACAGCCATCGCTGACTGGCAGAACTGGCAGGGGGCAGGCCCACTGGATCCCCAAAATTGGGTGCAACCTATTGAATCTCGCGACACATGGTGACCATGGCGAGCCTCCGAGGTGCGAAGATCGCCACGGATTATTGGCCCAGCCGGGTTCCCCAGTTTGGCTGAACCCATCTACGAAGCACTCCGTACTGTACGCCCAAGTTGCTTCCACGGAGGTGGCATGTGCCAGACCGGGCGAGATTCGACCAAGAATCAAGAGCTGTGAAATAATAATCAGAAACCCGCACGCCACTATGGTCACCCAGGTAAGACTCGATAGGGCATGTATATGGAATGTAGGCGGCGGTTTTGGTATGTCTCCGGACAGCCGCTTGTGGACGCCACCCGTACCACGGAGCACACTCTACTCCGTACTCCGTACGTACCGCAGGCATCTCGGTAAGAGCAAAGTGGCGCTTGGCTTTTTGGAGCCCACCGAGTGCTTTTTGCGGAGAAGGCGGATCACCGTATCACTATCACCGCACCGGCACTGCCGTCAGTCGATCGGCCAGTCGACTAAGTCCAGGCGCGCATGATATCGGCGCGAAGCAACAGACAAAAGGGAGACCCGGACGAACACTGAATCTGAACAATTCAGTCGAACCCCGCCGGTTAGGATCAAATGCTCGGCCGTGCGTGCCAAGCGGACAGTTTCTCGGATTATGGAATGATAATCGCATATCGTGGAGTTTTCAGTTTCCACCCTAGGGCCCAGCCGTGCGGGAGTCGCAGATCGGGGGTGATAGCCACCACACTCTCGCCTTTCCTCCACGGCCCGCAACCAATGCTCACATTGGTGACCCTGCTGGCAGGCTCCATCCACGTCAAGCGCACAACGTGCGCTGTGCGACTCGTTGCGGTGCTGCACAAAGAATGCAACGTACGGCATCGACCCATCAGGCATGCAGCTCGAGGCAGTTCTTCACATGGAGCCGGCAAGCAAAAGCAGTTATTGCGGCGCATTGCATAATCATAATCTTGTCCCACGCCTGGAGCATACGTAGGAATAAATCGTGCCAACTAATTAAAGACGACGGGTTCCCCAAACCCTCCAGGCTCTTATCCTATCCTACCTGCGTACAGAGTGCACCATATAGTACGTACAGGGTACAGGATTCGATATGCTCAAAACGAATCCCATTTCCAAATTTGTCCCATCACGCGATAGCCATGTGGAAAGCTTGGCCTACCTACCCTTGTCCCCCTAGAACCCACTTGAGCATAATTCCAGTGTCTATCAAAAGCAACCAAGCGCTAACTAGATCTTCGCTAGATCTCGCTCATCGTTCTCATTCGTCCGCTCCCGATACTACTAAATATATGCAGTATGCATCCTGGATAAGTCAATAATCCTCTGGGGAACGGGCGGAAAACGGCGATCGTCATCCGCCACCGTTTTTTCCTGTCTCATCTGTGACTGTCCATGTCATCCATGATCCGTGACCACGCTAACTAAGCTTTGCGGCCATGCCATGTTTGGATCATATGGCATCTGCAGACATCTGCAGACTAAGTGAAATAATATGCATACCTTAGATAAAGTACTTTACTCCGTACATACCTACGGAGTACTCGAGGGGGAAGTGGAGCGGATTGAGTGAGTAAAACTCCGTAGCGCGTCCGCGTACTGCGTGCAGACTTCATTCACCTTCCACAGGAGAGGAGTCTGTCAGAGTATGGGTCGGGTGTACTGCGAACGAGCGGTTCAACGTCCTTGTTTTCCTTTTCTTTCTTTTTTTTTCTCTTCTATTATATACCCATAAATACATACATACATACATACCTAGGTACAGTACATACCCCGGCAGCTGCCCGCCATGCCATCCATGCCAGCCATGCTGCATAGTATCGCAGAGCATGGCATGGTAGCCACAGCATCGTGGTCTTTTATTTATTTTTTTTTACTTTATTTTTGGTTCATGCAGGTGATGCATGCTGTGCCGTGCTGCGGCTTTTTATGCCACATGTCATGTCATGCCATGTCTGTCAGTCAGTCGGCCAGGCTTTAGATTTAGATCGGTAGATAGATAGATAGATAGATAGATAGACTGGGCTATTTACTGTAATTCATTTTTTTATTTTGTAGTTAGCCTGTATAATATTATTACTAGCCTATCCTATCCTATCATCCATATCCATGTCCATGTCCATGTCCATGTCCACGCTGGTAATACCTACTAATGAACATGATGCCAGGGAAGAATGAATGTATGTACTGTACTATGTACTCTTAGAGCAAAGCAAATAATAACGGGCAGGATGGTTCTGAATATTATCATTATTATTATTATTAACGTTGCAGAGAACTCGACATCGACTGTACAGTAAGTACATGTACTGTACATCTACTATTGTATATGCACTTGTGCTGCGATGTGCAACTTGCCAAGATCAAAGAGAAAGTTCTATGGATATCTAGTTATCTACCCTGTCTGTCTTTTGTGGCATGGCCATGGCCTGGGAGGATCCCGACGCGACGCACAACACTACTGACTGACTGACTACTGTCAATGACTACTAAAGGCGTAGAGTCGAGGCGGTGAGGCTGTGTTTGGGTTTGATCTTTGTATACAATGTAACTCGTCCATTGATCGATCGATTGGTTGATTGATTTTCCGTCCGGTCCGGCAGAGAGGGAAAGCGCCAGACGCCGATTTCAGGTACATACATACTCCGCAAAACATGGCAACATAGCAGCATATTTTATCGACGGATAAACCAGAAGAAAAAAGACCTTTTTTCTACAAAAAAACCCGCAAATCGCAATTTTTCTTTCTTTTTTTTATTTTTCTCACTCATCATCACCCGCATCATCGTCGTCATCGAAAACGACACCAACCTCGCCCGTCACGTCCCACCGATCGCCCTTGGCCGCGGCGCTCACGTACTTGACGAACTTGAGCGTCCCGCGGTCGCGCAGGACGATGCTCATCCGGTTCCAGCCGGCCGCCATGGAGAAGAGGATGCCGTCGTCCTCGTCGGAGCCGGCGGCCTTGTAGATGGCGGGGTCGGATTTGGGCTTCTTCGTCTTGGTGCGGTTGCCTGCGGCGCCGTTTTCGTCTTCTTCTTCGTCATCGTCGTCGTCGTCGTCGTCGCCGGCCATGTAGAGCTCGTAGCCGCCGACGGAGGGTTCTTCTTCTTCTTTTTCGCCGCCGGCTTGCTTCTTCGTCTCTTTCTCCTCTTTCTTCTTCTCTGCTGCAGAGCCGTTCGCTTTCGTCTTGGGTCCACCGTTTTCTTCACCGTCTTCGCCTTCATCTTCATCTTCATCGTCGTCATCCTCCTTCTCCCAGCCAGGAGTCGGGGTCAGACCGATCGTGAACTCCAGCCGGGGCTGCTCCCCGTCGTACCCGCTGGCAAGCGTGTAGTCCTCTCCGCGGCGGAAGCGGCGCGCCAGGAGGTTGTAGTCGGTGAGGTGGTCCAGACCGGTGACGAGCGAGAGCCACTTGCGGAACGCCTGCGACGGGAGGAGATCGTTGAGGAGTTCCTGGATGGGTGTCTTTTCTTCACCCTGCGCGACCTCTCCCGGCTGCTGGAAGAGGTAGCGCTGCTTGTGCGGCGGCCGGGCGACCTTCCAGTCCGTGGTCGCTTCGATCTCCGTGGACGACTTGGGGAGCGGTTTCTTCTCCTGCTCTTCGATGTAGGCGCGCACCCGCGCGGCGAACTTGTCCGATAGAAACCGCTCGAGGCTGAGCGAGGACTCGTTGGAGAACGTCTCGGAGAGCTCCTCCGCGACGTCCGGGGTCAGGTACGATGGGGCGATGAACTTGAGGAGGAAGTCGAGGTCGGACTCGGTGAACTCGTTGTCGTCCGATTGCTCGGCCTGCTTCCCCTTGCCTTTGCCCTTGCCGTCAGCAGCAGCAGCCTCCTGATCTGCGTACCTGACCGGCTTGGGCTGCGGCTGGTCCCAGGCGTCGCCGCGGCCCTGCAGCTGCGAGAGACTGCTCCGCTCCGCGAGCTTCTCCTCGAGGCCCGGCTCGTATCCGTCCTCCCCTTCCTGCGGGATGTGGTACCATCCACTGATAGCCATGCGGACGCGCTTCTCCTTCTTGTCTGATCCCTCGGGCGGGTGGTACACCTCCTCGACGTCGTGGAAGCTCTCGCCCGGCTGGACGGTGAAGAAGCTGAGCTGGTTGAAGGCGGGCGGGATCGAAAGGCTGGGATCCGGGCTGGGGATCTTGATGTCCTCCCCGTCCTCATCCTTGACGGTCTTGGTGGGATACAGGCGCAGGGCGCCTCCCCACTCGGGGCGCCAGGGCGTGTCCGGGTCCGTCAGGTACAGGATGTAGCTGACGCGCCTGGTGCCGATGACGTCGTCGTGGCAGAGCAGGTGGCAGCCTTCGGTGTAGACGTTGATCGCCATGTCGGTCTTCTTGCCGCTCAGCTTGCCCGAGCCCGTCACGGCCGACAGGTACTCGCGGAAGGTCTCCGAGTAGAGCGCATCGCGCAGCTTAAGCAGCGACGGCAGCCGCGCCAGCGAGGCGTCGTCCAGGCCGTCTAGGTTCGCGAGGTCGCCGGACTGGAAGATCTTGTAGATGTCCGTCTCCTTCTCGGTGAACGAGAGGTGCTCCTGGATCTCGTTGCGGACGGACCGGAGGAGGGACTCGTCCATCAGGGGGCAGATCACGCCGTGTTTGTAACTGCATTGGAGCTCAGAGCGTCAGCAATTAAATGCATAGAGATGGGAGATCAATCCATTGAGAGAACTGGCAAAACGTACGGCGCCGACTCGGCATAGCGCTTCTTGTACTTCTCGAGCTCCGCGGGCTCGAACAGGCCCGCGCGGAAGCGCTCCATCACCGCTTCCTTGGAGAGAGCCCGCCTCTTGGTCTCCGGCTGGCCGTTGCCCGCGACGGCGTCTCTGCTCTCGGTCTTGCGCTTCATTTTTTTTCCCTGTTTGTCGCGTTGACGAGGCGGGGGAGGGGAGGGCGCGCTGGGAGCTGAAACTTTTTTTGCGGAGCTGCGGCGGTGAGAAATTCTGCACCCGGATGCCGCCCGCTTCCCCGTCCGGGGTCGTACGACGCGAGCTATCAGATTACGGCAGTCCGTCTGCAGGCCTTTTAACTGACATGGGACCTTTCTAACCGGGAACACGGAGAAAATACAAGCCACGAAGGTCGTGATGTATTCGTTCCAGGTTCTTGTAGTATATATCCGCAGTGGTCGGACGGTGGTCTGGAATACGTGGTACAAGTCAAGTACATGTACTCTGTAGTGTTCTTTGCAAAACGTTCATATTTCATCCAATGCTCTCTCAATTGATTTATTTTTCCCCCCTTTTTTCCTTGCTCGACTACCAGATTCAAGAACATCTATAGATGTGCTGCGTCAGGACGATCTCATCAGTCTCTGTTGTAGATGTCCGGGTGTCCAGCCAAGAGACCCGTCCAGCTTTGTCGGGTCTGTTGTCATCTTACTTCTTTGTCCTGTAACACCGTACTCCGTACAAGCCAGATGAGCATCTCAGAAGCCGTTCTAGATCAAGACCGGACGGAGATGAGGGACTGATGGACCGCGGGCCACCGTCAAGCCCGGTGGCGGTGCATCGACGGCGCCGAGTCTGGATCGTGATGTGTCAGCAAGACATGCCCGACCGCGCCCATGGCGGCGACGGTGACCGTGAGTCCTCCACGCCGGCGGCAAACAGGCTGGATCCTCCATGACAGCGCCTGTCGGCCTCTACAGCACATGGATGTTGATGAAGCGTCGCTGCCTGCAGGCTCGGCGGGACGTGTGCCCGCGGTCGTTTGCTGTTGCCGCAGCCTGAGCTCTGTACACGTCGACCTCTTGCTCCGCTGGTCTTCTCTTGCTGTCTCTGCTTCCTGAGCATACCCACTGCCAGCTGCTTCCAAGGACTCTCTCTGTGACCGGGACAGACGCGTCTGGTCGCCTGTGATGGAGCCATCTCGGGAGGACCACCAGAACAATGAGCGGCCGGGCACTCCGCCACGCCCGCCATACTCGCCGGTGACACCGGTCCTGGCGCCTCTCACGCCCGTCCCGGGTGCGCATTCTATTGTCCCTCCAGATATTTCTCCTTCTTCCTCCGCGAGACCCTTTGCTGCTCAGGATGGAGTCCCCGGCGGCTTCAGCGGCCCTCCCAGGCAGCCCGTCTTCATGGCAGAGCCGCCTCCCGTCCCTATCTCGGAGAGTGAGAACCCGGACGCCATCGCGCTGCGTTCCGCCATCTCCATTCTCCAGCTACAAAAACAGCAGAGTCTACGCGACATACAAACCCTGGACAGGATGAAGAAGGCCGCGGCGGCGGACCCGGAAGGGTTCGCCAAGGAACTGGCCGCCGGCAACCTCACTTCCTCGCCACCGCGCGGTGGGATCCTGAACTTTACAGACCTGGACGACGAGAACGAGTCCGGGAGGAAGGGCAGGGCGTCGGAGTTTGGGAAGATCCCACAGCCCCAGAATATCGTCCGCATGCCCCCGATCAACTGGGCCAAGTATCAGATCGTGGGCGAGCCGCTCGACCGGATGCACGAAGAGCAGCGGAGGCGGCCTTCCCCGGGGGAGCCCAGACGCGAGGATCCTACACAGAGGGCCCCGGAGCATTTCATTGCGGCGCCGTACCGGCCGCTGGTCGACAAGCTGGAGACGCCGGGGAAACCCCGGGGAACTAGCAAGGGAAAGAAAGCCTGATCAGGATGAATTCAATTCAATTCTCTGTTACATATGAGTTTCCAGACTACCTCCGAGTTCATGAAAAGTTCACAGATCATGAGTCGTTCGACATCGTCAAAAGGAAAAGCTTATTATGCCTGTTGGCATATGGGCATAAGACCCCAAGATGACACCACCAAAAAAAAACTCTGGAATTCAGCAACTCGTTAGTTTCTTTGCAACAGCAAGTTACCTCTCCAGCTCGTACCTTCGATCATCGAAATCATTGAAAAGGATTCCCCTCAGCCGAACAGGGCCTTCTGCAGTCTCTCGTGAGCCTCCCTAACCCTGTCCAGGTTAGAGGCCGGGGGACGCTCGGGTCCAGCCGCCAGGTCGTTAGAGCTCGGAGCCTTGCCGCCGCCGCCCACGTTCCAGCTAGGCATCTGGGAGCTAGGAACCGGGGGACCAGCCATCTCCTTCCTTGCGGCCTTGGACATCTCATGGGCCCTGATCCACGCCTGAGCCTTCGGGCAGTCAGGCTTGGTTGCCATGAGGATACGCGCGATTGCGTCTCCCGAGAGAGGGGGAGCGTTGCCTTTGGTTTCGGTAGTCGGCTGGTTGATGAAGCTCTATCGCCATGTTAACTGCATATTTTATTGCTATCTCAACATGATTATCTTACGGTGTTTCCCAGGTTCAACGGCGCTGGGCGGTGCTTTTCCTTGCCGTCTTCGAACGGGGCACCCAAGGCCTGAGCCTTCTCCATCCTGAACTTGGCGAGAGACACACGGGTGTCATCGTGGGGGCTGTCGTCCCTGCGTCTGGCGGCCTTCTGGACCTCGGTCGGCAGATATTCGATGTTGTTCGCGTTCCGCTTCATCCTGGCTCTGCTTATCAGAACACGGTCCTTTGGGGCTCAGAGCGAGGAAGACTCACCTGCGATTCCTGTCCGACCCTCTTCCTTTGAGCGTAGGGAGACTGAGAGATGTTAGACACAGCAAAGCAACGAGCAGAGAGCTGTCGATGAGTCCAAGTTGAGGGCAGGACAAGAGGCTGTTCCGTAGCCAGAGGGCCTTTGGCTTTGGAGGAGAGGATCGGTGCCGTCCGAGGTTTATGCCTAGACTTACTCGGGGGCGTTGAAGTCAATGGGCGGATCGAGCGGCATTTGGTGAAAGATTGAGTGTGAATAAGAATAGAACAGAGGGAATGAGCGGCAACAGTGAGGATGCCAGAAGGAATGGAGTTGGTGAATGAACGCAGAGTTGTTGCACATCCAGACAAAAAGGGAGAGAAGTTACGCGTTATAACGCGACCTGACGCGGTGTGATATTCGGTTGGTGGAATTGTGTCCAGCGAATGACTAAGGGAGCAGAGGGAAGAAAGAAAGCTTCACGTACAGAAGCAGGGTCCCCCAGTTACCGGTTGTTATGGTGGCCTGGGCGGTGAGTGTCCCCAGGAGAAGCGCTGCTGGGAGAGCTCCTTGTGCTCCGAAAAGTCAAGCAACAGATATGTGGAAGAAGCCGGCCTTTAGATGTCAATGGGTCTGGATTACAAGGAGTGACTGGAGTGTCCCCTGGGAGAGCTACGAGCTGCGAACCTCATACTGCCAGGGCATTTACCTCTACAGCTGTACCGTCGAAATAGGAAGATATATCAATTATACGCTTCGAATTCGCTTCCTATTCATGAGCAGAGCATATCTTATATTCCAGGAACGAACACATTGAACTTTCCACAGTCTTCTAGTCCTTTATCACAGAAACTCTTATATCAAAGTGTCCAGCTTCAGCTTCTTTCGAAAGCACACAGTTGTCCCTTATAATCGAATATATGTATTCACTCCATGCATTATCATCAAGGGGGATAGGAAGTCAATCAGCAACAAGGGGAAATGATGATTGATTTTCCTACCCTACCCAGCTTGGCCTGCCTTCCTGAACCCTGAACTCTTTCCTCGGATTTTTTTATACGTTGAAGTCATTAATTTAATTATATTGTTTGATGTTTCCGAACGAAGGTTCCCAATCAAGAGCTCCATAATGTGCCTTATCGGAAGCTTTCTAACTTCTTTGGCCCGCATGTCAGGATCATGTTTTTGTTTGTGGCGATTTGGGACAGTGTGGACTAGGCCTAGCGTTTCGTTGCTGGCAACCAGGCAGATGACATAAGTGACCACCGGGGCGAATATGTAATATGCTGCACATTTTGTTATCTTTGACATGGCGGATATGGTAGAGCTTCGATACAGGAGAGATGATACTGTGCATATTTATGTGTGTGTGTTTCTTAGACTATTGGATTCAGTGTACAGAATATCAATCTCAAGTTTCCCATCCATCAATCCCAGTGACCTTTACCAGCCAGAAATTTCCCTGCAGCATCACTGAGGATGCAGAATACTGAAAAGGTCTGTCATAGTAACAATCATACAAAAATCAGTTAAAGCTTCCCCTTCACCGTCTCCCCACGCCCCTCCCCCTCCTTGACATTCTTCTCCTCCTCCGCCATCGCATTCCTCCTCCCCTTCCTCCTCCTCGCCTGAATCCTCTCGACCCACGCATCATTCTCCTCCCGATCCCGCAACAGCCTCACCGTCTCGCGATACATCCCCTCCTTCATCTCGCCGTACACCCCCGTCCTCGCCTTGCCACACAGGCCCCTCGCCCGGACGAACCCGACCGCCCCGTCCACCCCTTCTCCCAGCGCGTCCACAATCCCCGCCCGCAGGGCCTCGGGGCCCGCGAACCGCCGCGCCTCGAGCACGAGCGAGCGGGACGTGGTGGGCGGGAGCTTCTCGCGGAAGATGCTCGCCATGGGCGGGAGCAGGGGCAGGCCGGAGTCGAGCTCGTTCAGGCAGAGGAAGCCCCGCGTGGGGTGCTGCATGCGGTAGTCGTGGAAGAGGGCGAGGATGAGCCCGCCGGCGAAGGCGTGCCCGTTGATCAGGGCGAGGGTGGGCATGGGGTAGCTGTCCTCCTCCTCCATCTATCCATCAGTATACAATACAGTATGATACTGAAGACAAGTGCTACCGTAGAGCCGTAGGGGTGAGGAGATAGATAGATAGATAGATAGATAGATAGATAGATAGGTAACGCACGTAACCAACCGCCCAAATAGCCGCCACAGGTACCGCTCCAGGAACAGCGACCCCTCCCGGACATCCTGCGCCGTCGCCGCCAGGTCCAGCCCGTTCGAGTAGAACTTGGCGATCCCGCTCGTCGTGACGACCACGCCCGGGGGCAGCCGCTGCTCGATGGCGTCCAGCGCGCTGAGGAACGCGGAGATGAAGCCCGGCGTCAGGCGGTTGTCGGGCGGGGAGCTGAATGTTAGGAGGTAGATGTTTTCCTCTCCATCTGCGGTGCCGGGGGTGGAGGTGCAGATGAAGTTTGCCCCGTCAGGGGAGTCGGCGATGGGGATGGTGAAGAGGGTTTCGGTGTTGCTCATGTTGGTCTGTCCAGGTCTGGTTGATTTGGTTGTTAATATGATGATTTGGTCTGGTCCGGCCGTTCTGCCGTTTGTGTGACTCTTGTCTGTGTTTCTGCCTGTCTGCCTGCCTGTCTGTCTGATGCAGTATGTCTGTATCTACCGTTCAGTCTGCAGGTATGTTAGGTAGATAGATAGTTGGTCAGTTTGAAATAGACTCCTAACCAGAGAGGTATATAGAAGAAAAAGAGAGAGAGAGAGAGAAAGAAAGAAGCATGTAGCATAGTAGCATGCACATAAGCAGCACATAGAAATACCTACCTAATCTGCAGTACAGAGTTATGTAGTTGTGTAGTTGCTGACAGCATATGTATGTTCGTCTGCATAGCAGGATAAGCATACTTGAAGGTTTCTTTCTTTCCATCCTGTCATCTGTCTACATCTCTTTATGGAGTATCTCCATGTTAATTGCTATTGATATTGTCCATGAGGGAATCTGTGGTCGGGTCGTTGAGGGGTTTCTTCCGCTGAATATTGTTAACAAATACAAATAGATACTTGAACGTCGACGGTGGAAACCTCTATTGGAATTTACTAATATGTGGACGGGTGTCAGTTGTTCAGGATTTATTTAAGAGAGTTTCTGTTTTTCCTGTATAGTACGTATGTTTGACTGATTGATTAAGTGCTTGGTAGGTAGGTCAATACAAATGTGTTATCCAATTATAAATAATTAGTTTGGAACCTGTTTGTTGCTATTTACCCTTGATGAGTACTACTGAACAGAATCAGAGGGGTTTTGTTTTACCTCGGTCTGCAGATGCACCTTGCAGGAGGAGGATGGTTTAGATGTAGGTTAGAGAGTGTGTCGAGAAAGAAAGGGGGGAAAAGCCTCTGTTGGGGACGGGATCAACCGAGCTGTTGATAACATACCACATCTGATTCTCTGCTGTAAAGGTATGAGCCTCTTTGAGTGTGTATATGTATACTCTTACATACATTAAAAATATCCCTAATCCGATTCCATCCTGAGACATAATAAGGCATAAGGTAGGCTCACGTATACTGTACCTATTTATCTAGCTGGATATTACGGAAGAATAAGCACTATTCATTTCCTATCCATCCTCCCTAAACTTTGTAGACCCCAGCAGTAAGCAGCTCGCCGGACCATATCTTTGGCTCAGCGCAGCATTGGAGACAGACGCATTGCCTACAGTCTGTCTGTCTGTCCTACCCACCTTGCTTATGTGCAGTATGTGCTCGTCAGTTTGTTGCGTCGATCCACTTTCACATGCGCGACGTGTCCGAGATTTGTACAGCATTAGTTGGTTAGCGAGGGCGAACTTGAGATCGAGAGAAGATTTCTCTCCTTGCCAGGTGTGTCATTGTTATTATAAATATGGTTAGGTAGTCATAGCCATTTTTCTCGCTCGCTCTGGACGGTTGTTGTTTGTTCTGTCCGTTCTGTCTGTTTTAGGGAACCACTAAGGTGCTCTCCAGGCATGCATGCACAGTAAATATATTGGAACAGTCGCTGGCATGGAAATAGAAAAACCCTCACTGGTGCAGAGAATGATAGGTGCTAATGCACACATTGAGTTTATATGGGGATGAGTTTATTAAAATGAATAGACTAACTAGGTCGGGTATGTACTCAATTATGCTGTGCAGCTGCAAGTATTCCAGTAGGCTTACAGTATGAGGGATTGGTTGCATCGCTCTATAGAGCTTCTAGCTCATATAAGAAGTGACCAGGCCTAGGAATTTGTAGGATCATGATATTCTACAGTATACTGCTTCTCCAAGACCTCCAGATCATTTCTTGTTTCTTGTAGAGTAAATATTAGATTGCTTTAGGAGATTAATGATATCAGACACTGGAGACTCACCAGGGATATCTGATATGTTGTGGCCTTTTTAGTAGTTACAATATGACAAGGCAAACTGTTTGAAAGCAAATCATTATGATTTATGGGATTTTTTTTATTTAACATTGATTGTTGTAAATATGATTCCTCCTCCTTACTTCCTACCCGTTCTTTTATACCTGAGGCACAGAAGTTGTCTGTTCTACGAAATCCTCTGAACAGTTAAACGGCTTGAAAGTCTAGGTTAATGATTTTTAGGAGTTTGGTCTGAATGCGGTTAAGAATAAAATCACATTCCGAAGGATTGGAAAATAGGTTCAGAAGACATTCATCTGTACGCTTTCGACTAGGAAAAATCAGTTACCATCGTCGAACATCGAGGTTCCCAGAATCGAGTCAACTGAGCAATTGCGATTCATATAGATGAGAATCCACATAAAGCCTTAGAAACTATGGGATAATAAAAGAATAAGATCAGGAAGTTATGTACACGGATTTCGTGGCTTTCGTGGTCGAGAGATATACCCCAGCAGGCTTCCCGCACTCCACCTCCCTTTCTCTGACGTCATGCACATATCACGGCGACGGGTCTCGACATACACGCCTTGGATGTTTTATAGACAAGCTCATATCTATGATCATGCAAAATAGCTACCTATATTAAATTGATTCCTCCAAAGACAGACATCCTACTCCCAGTTCGGTCCATTGGACGCGTCTTGTTTTATGTTTATCAATTAATAATTCATTATCTGGGTCGATATCCAAGGCAGTATTACTGTACATACACATGCAGCGATAGAATCTCCGAACCGACTCTCCACATCGATATATACATCGACATCGAAATCAACGGATTAATTAACATCTCCTCATCACAATGTCAACCCTCGCGACTCCGCCCCAACCCCCCAAGGAATCAACCTACACCCAGCCCTCCAACCCGGTCGATCAAACGCCCGCAGAAGAAGAGCAGCAGAAGAAACACGAACAACAACAGGACCAGGACCAGGACAAGATGGATCAAGGAAAAGGCAAGCGCCCGGGAACAGACCTCCGCTCGACGCTCGGCCCCCGCGCCCGCGGCGACGCGATCCCCGCCATCCGCCGCACGCCGGACTCGCGCCCGTCCACGGGCCCCGAGGCCCGCGTCTACAGGCAGCGCGAGCGCGAGCGCAAGCTCGACCTCGGCGGGCGCGACGTCGACACCGAGTACGGCGTCGAGCAGCAGCCCGCTGAGGGGGACATCGCGGCCGCGGTGGAAGGGACGAGCAGGCGCCAGCGCGCGCAGGACGGGGCGCATGCGGGACCCGTCGGCAGTCCCTACGGTCCCGGGGCGCCGGCGAACACGGAGAGGGATTTCGCGGCGGACTTGGGGCGGAAGAGGGAGGAGCATGATCGGGTGCTTGGGGAGAGGAGCGGGAAGAGTCCTCCGGCCCCAGAGGATGAGGAGCAGGGTCAGGGTCAGGATCGGGGAGTGGAGGCGGAGAGGAAGAGCTGAGGCAGCGGAAGTTGAAGGAAAATGAGGAGGCGGATGTTAAGGGGCGGCTGGGAAGGAAATGTAGTTGCCGGGAGTTAGGATAGGAGGGTATGGACATGTCAGGATTATAATCGGTATTATCGTATTCGTCTCTCTATAGTGTATCATAGCATAGCACAGCACTATTGTACAGACAGGCACATACAAACCGCATACTCAGCAACAGGGTATCCGATCGTATCATATCTCTCAATCAATCTCAAATATCGACGTCCTCGGTCTCCCCGATCGAGACTTTCTTCAGAGCCAGGTCCTGCTTCAGGCTCTGCAGGCGCTTCCCCAGCTTGTTCTTCAGGATCGCGTTCTGCTGACTCTCCCACTTGGCCGTTTCCGCCTTGATGAGCGCCTCCAGCTCTGCGATCTCCTCGCGCTGCTGCTGGAGCTGCCGCTGCCGCTCGAGCTGCTCCTCGTCCAGCTCTGCCTCCGCGACCTCGTCTCCCTCCGCTTCACTGTCCTCAGACTCGTCACCAGACGTCTCCCCGGGCGTGGAGGGCTTCATGAAGGACGGCGTGCCGGCATGGTGGATCATGGGTGTTGCAGGCTCTGCTGCGGCGGCGTCCTCGTCTGCGCCCGCGGCCAGCGCGGCCTCCATCTCTGCAGCCAGGTCGTCCTCGAACTCGTCTGCTCCCTGAGCCTCCGCCTGCACAAACTCCTCCGCCTCGCCCTCCGCGTCCTGCATATCATCGTATTCGTCGTACTGGCCGGTTTGGACCATGCCTTCGGCGCGCGCCAACGACCCGCTGTCGATCAGCTCGAACTTGGGCGGCCCCAGGGAGGCCTCGTCCTTGGCTATCAGATCCGCTACCTCCTTCTCGACCTGCTCGATCGTGCGCGTGCTGATGCGGTCGCGAAAGCGGCGTTTCCTCACCCACTTGAGCGGGGGCGTCAGGCCGTGCGGATACTGATACGTCTTCTCATCCAGGACGTCCACCTCCTTCGGGAGCGGGTATTCCATGGCCTCCTTCTCACTCGTCACCGGCCCGAGGACCAGCAGCATCTGGCTGATGTCTGCTGCTTTGTACCATCCGCGCTTGTCCCAGCTCTTCATCGACTCAATGATGCAGGGCAAATCCACCAGCGTGGCGGCGTACTGCCTGTCCCGGACCCTCAGGATGGCGCGCCGTCCCTCTCTGGTAAGAGGCTTGAAGGCGAACTCGGAGCGATCGAAACGTCTCTCCTGGATCGTCTGCCGCAGGTACTCGCAGTCCTCGCCGGGTATCATCCGCAGGATGAACTGTTCTTCGATGGCTGGGTCGAGTTCCGTATCGGACGCTTCTGAGTCGTAGCCAACACCGAGCGGTCTGTTTGGGACCATGCCCTTGTTTTTGATCCGTATGGACTGAATACCCGGCTTCCTCGACGGCTTGAGCTTGAGGCGTTTAGGACCTGGCTTCTCGGCCTCCGCGGGGGCGGCTGCGTCTTCCTCGTCCGACGAAACTCGCTTCTTGGATGCTGCGCCATCGACCTTGAGAATCTTTTTCTTTTTGGGTTTGTCGACCGTCTCATCATCAGCAGGCTTGCGAGGACCGATCTTGAGCGTGATCTTGCGCTGAGGAGGAGCGTCGGGGGTAGCGGACTGTAGCTCACCCGGAGGCGCTGGCGGGGAATCCTCCGTGGGCGCCTTCTTTTTGCCCAGGGTGAGCTTGAGGGAGGGTCGTGGAGGTTGAGGTGGAGGTGGAGGCTGTTCCATGATTGCAGGGGTCAGAATCTCCCATAAAGAGAAGATGAAGGGAGAGTCTGGCTGGGGGAGTTGTGGGTGTGAGAGAGGGAGTTGGATGGGCGCAGCGGTGATGGATGAGTTGGAGGACGGAGGCTCGACGTGCGGGAGACCGAGACGGACCGCCCGCGTCGTTCCTCTTCACCAGCGCAACAACACCACAATGGCTGCACGCTCGTTCTGCTCGGTTTGACGCTGTGTCTGTCGGTCTTTGCTGTCGCCTGTCTTGGCTGGAGCTTTCCTTTCTCTCTCATCTTGTTCACCTTTTGTCTCCCACCATGTCCGGCCCCAGCGCCCTCCACAACGCCCTCCTCCGTCCTCCGATCATTCAGATCCTGCGCGCCGCGGGCTTCCACTCGACACGCCCCTCTGTCCTTGACACCGTGGTAGATCTTGCAGCCCGCTATCTGCAGCTACTCGCGTCGTCTGCGGCCGACCATGCAAACAACAGCCACCCAGACACCCCCGCGCCCACCCTGGACGACATCCGCCTCGCGCTGCAAGACGCGGGCGCGCTGCGGCCGCAGATGCGAGACACCGAGGAGGCGTGGCGCGGAGAGGAAGACCTACGAGGCCTCGAAGGATTCCTGAGCTGGTTCACCGGCCCCGTCAACCGCGAGATCAGGCGCATCGCTGGATTCGTGCCCAGCGAGGGCGACGTGATCGACCCAGACTCGCTCGAGAAGGAAGACTTCCTGACGGCGCTGAAGAAGAAACACAGCAAGACCGGGGAGGAGTCTCGCTACGCTGGCACCGTCCTGGGGAAGAGCGCGGACGAGCATCCCATCACCATCGAGGGTGGCGCGGCCAGCATCAGAGAATGGGGTTTGCAGATCAAGTCCAGGGGACAACTTCGGTCGGAGAGCGTCTCGTCCGCCATGAGCAGCGCCCCAACCAATCTGTCTGAGGTGGATGGGATGGAGATATGAGTGTTGGACGGGATTATTACATCTACATGGCAAGCAATCGGACGATGAGACTACACGAAAGGACGACCGTCCTCAAGGACAGACTCGAAAGTGGCCACGACGGGCCACAAAGGTCGATCTGCACCAGGCTCTGCAGCTCTAGGTGGCCCTGTTAGCGCGACCGACCAACTCGTCAGCCCCTTCTATATGTTGAGCAAATCCGAAAGCGGGTTGATTGCTGGGACACTTGACGGGGTCTCGTTGGGTTGGGATCACTCGACCTGCCGACAAAGGCCAGTAGACGCAAATCTGGTATTGAAGAGGTATAGACTGCCGCGCAAGGAGAAGACCAGGGCGAGTTTGGACTCGAGAGGAGGCCGTGCTCTCGAGGGTACGATCGTTGGTGAAAGGCAATGCTGGGAGGGGAGGACAAAGGGTGTGCTCTACAAACCGGCCAGTGTATGTACATGTACAGTAGTATACCTAGATCTTGGACAATAGAACGGTCCGTAATAATTGACCAGCCCCTGATGCGGGCGTTTCTCCAGTCGCTCGTGTTCGAGGTTGGCAACCGTCGCGTCTGCTCTGTATCTTCTCTTGGCTGTTGAGCGCGTGTCCGCTTGCCCGTGACATCACCGTCTCCCGCTCTCTCCATAAGCCCCAGGCCCCAGATCAAAGACACTTTTCTTTCATTTCCTGTATTTCCACCCCAGCCTACACGATGGTCTTCAGCTTCGCCCTCCCCACAACCTCCCACCTGTCCTTCCAGACCTACCTCTCCTCCAGCACGCATCCGTCCCTGCCGCAATGCGCCTCCACCGCACGCCATGCCCTCCGCCTCGCCCTGAAGACGCATAAGCGCCTGCCCAGCGCCCAGCAGGAGACGCACCTCCATACCGTCCTGAACGCCCTGAACGAGTATCTCCCGTATCTCTTCGCCATCTCGCACGGTCTGAGCGGAAAACCTGTGGGGAATGCGACCACGGTCACCGGGGAGGGCATCGGCGGGGGAGAGGAGGTCGAGATCACCCTCCGCGCCGAAGTCGAGGTCGAATGGCGCGCACCCCTGACGTCCAGCTCGTCCATCCTGAAGGGTGTTAGAGGGCCCGGGAGCGGACGATTTCGAGGCCGCGGGTTGGACTTCGAGATCGCCTTCGCGCTCACGACGCTGGGGTTCGTGCTCTGCGGGCTCGCGAGGGCCGGCGTCCTGCGGACGCTGTATGCGCCGACCACGCCCACCGCGGAGCAGCGCACTGCCGCTGTGCAGACCGCAACGAGGCACCTGCTGCAGGCCAGCGCGGTGCACTCGTTCCTGGCGTCCTCGCCGTCCTTCGCGGGCTTGGTCGCCCGCAAGGCGGGCAGAGACAGCTCCTCCTCCTCCGGCCCCGCGGGCGTCGTGCCGGACCTCGACCCCGCGACGCAGTCGGCGCTCGCGACGCTGGCGCTGGCGGAGGCGACGCTGCTTGCAGTGCTGAAGGACGACGCGTACGTCGTCGCGTGCATCCAGGCCCGCAACCCGCACGACAGGGACTGGATGGTCAAGGCGCCGGACATCCCCAAGGTGCGGGCGCTGCTCTTCGCGCGGCTGTGCGTGCGCGGGGCGGAGTACGCTGAGCAGGCCGCGGCGGGCCTTGGGGCTATCGGGGCCGAGGGGAAGAGCGGAGCCATGGCCGGGAAGGTCGACGAGGACCTGGTCAAGTATGCGCGCGTCCTGGGGAGAGTCGCCAGGGCAAGGGCCTGCCGCTTCATTGGGATCGATGCCGAACTCGCAGGCAAGGTTGGGGAGGGGATTGCATGGCTCAGGGCCGGGAAGGGGGCTTTGGGCTTCAGAAGCTCACGTTCGGGAGATGAAGAGGGCACGGCCAAGAGTAAGGGCGGGCTATCGAGATTGAAACGGGGGTGGGCAGAGCGTCGGGAGGAGCGCAAGTTGGAGAAGGAGGCTGGCGGCGGAGGTGAGAAAGGCGAGCTCGACCCAGGAGATGATGCTGGCCGGGAGGAAGAGGGCAGGGTCATTGATATGTTGGAGACCAAGTGGGTGAAGATGAACGATACGGTTAGTCCATCCTCTTCAACTATACCTACATTTGTGTGTGTTGGATGATCTGCTAACTTCAGGAAGATCAATCCGCAATTGATCCCACCATCTACGAACCTCCTCGCCAACCTCCCCTCCGGCAGAGACATCCACTCTCCTCCAGGGCCATACACGCCTCCATCGCTGGACGAGGACCAGCTTGTGCGTATGCGCGCCCCTCCCGAAGAGGAAGAGCTCCCCCCGGATATGGAGGCCGACGACAGCGACGAGGAGGCCGAAGCTTCGGGGAGGGATGCTCCTGGGGTTTTCCCCGGTTCGAGGACGCTGTCGAGAGCCGAGAGCGCTGGGAATGTTTATTACTGAATGTCTTACGAGCACACGCGCTTCGATGAGATACCCATGGCTCTATGTAAGGAAAAAATAGAACAGTTATCGCTGGTCTATCGCGCTGCATGCGAGCGAAAATAGATCCTTCTCCTACCGCCAGTTTATAGAGCAAGTGTCGTAGCGTTGCAAAGCATATATGTACATGTACAGTTCCTTGTCGTCCCTCCCCTTCACCAGCCCGTTCGCCGGTCTAGCACGAGACCCAACTGAAGAGTATTTACCCTGCAGCTTGGTATCACTTCAAATAGGATTAGTCCGCCTCACGTTGACAGGGTCGTCCAGAGTTCCGTCCCGTGCACATCTCAATTATTCCTACTGTTCCAACAAAGCCTCCACGCCTTTCCCTTCGACAGACGAAAAATCAGGTCGAATACTACGACGACTTGGCCCCCTCGCCGGCCTTGGACCAGTAGTTCTTCTCCTCAAACAGGTAGCCCTTGATCTTGCGGTCCTTGAGGAGTTCGAAGTATTTGTCTGGATATGTCGCATCGCGTCGTTAGTTTGCGTTTTTAGTCAAGTTCGGCCATGCCATGGTTTCCAGGATTCAAGGTCCTCTCTTCCATCTCGCCCAATACCGGCAGGAGAAAAGAAACCAGCAGGCAGGTAGATTTCCAAAGCTAGGGCGAAGAAGAACTCACCCCTCAACTTTCCGCACTTCTCCAGATGGTTCACCCCCTCGCGGGCGTAACACTTGGCCAGCTCCTCGCCCACCAGTCGCGACATCATGCTGCGCACCCACTGCTCGCGGATGATGGCGTCGCGCGCGTTGTGCACCGCGACGTTGTCCTCGAAGTCGACGCCCTCGTAGGTCGGCGGCACCGTGGGCTTCTTGGCCAGGAAGGCCTCGGATTCGGGGGTCGGCATGGTTTGCAGTATAGCCTTTTCTAAAAGGGTTCGAGGTGAAGATGAGGGAGAGGGGTCGATTGCAGGTGCAATTGAGGTTAAACCTCGGTGCTGATTGCTGGTGGTGGTGGTCGGTTCGTAGTGCCGTCGCGAGATGTCGTCTGGGGCCTGGCAAATGCGGCCGGGGTGATTGGTGGAGACCGAAGGCGGGACGGGAGCGGGGCGGCAGAATCGGCCTGGGGTAGGAGGCGACATGAAACCACCTCGAGATAAACTACCATCAACCTGATGTTGAATTCGCCAACGCAAGCAAGCAAGAAAGCTCCAACGGGCTAGTGACAACTGTTTACACAGTTAATAATTATTATACTACGTGGTCTTGTGTTCCGGAAGCCTTACTGATCTCAAGAGGTGATGAGCCTTGGATAAGACTTATGGAAATGCTTAGCTAGACTGCTCAACTGATTGTAGTACGCGAACATGCACATTATGGTCTCTATGCATACTAAAGGTCCCTTTGGAGTTCAAGAGGATAAGGAAAGTGCCAGCCTTTCCTGTGATTTTATATAAAGTCTCTCTAGATGAAGCTGCCTACCTAGTTTAGGAGTTAACGCACCCGTTAGTTGCAATGGGGGCGGATTGGGAAGATGATGTATTCATGCTGCATCGCCTCATGCTGCATACCGGCATTTTTCATCCCTTGCTTCTCGAGCTCCAGCTGTCGTTGGAGATTCTGAAATTCCTTTTCCAGTTCCTTTTCATCTTGACATTTCTCGGCGCGTTTAAAATCAATCAAAATCGCCTTTTTGTCTTTAATGAGAAAATTCTCCCCCTTTATATTACCGTGCTTAATTCCCAATTTATGCAACTTCTTCAGAGTCTCCTGGCACTGGGGAAGATCATCCAGCGTCGCATGTCGGGCGTCAGGGATCAGTTCGAGGAGAAACCCAATTACCCTGCCTTCCTGGTTTGCGTTGTTGACCTCTGTTATGTGGCCGAGGAATTTGGGTCCAATATCCTCCTCCTTGATCCATTCATACGCAGCAGTTTCGTCAACAATGGCCTTCATCTTATTTGGACAGGGCGCGAACTTCGCAATGACTGATGCCTTGAAGAGGGATGACTTGACTTTGTCAGCGTAAAAGCTGAGGGATTCCTCCAATTCAAGTTCCAAATAGTCGACCTTGACTCCATGCCACGGGTTCTTGACTTCAGGGAGCTGAGGATTTTCGACATTGACCACGGGAAGGCGACAATAATTTCTCAAATTAAGCGCTATATGCTTCTGGTTTCTGTTGTCGAGGTCGAGTTGTAGATGTTTGAGCAAGTAGATAAAGTCTATAGTCACATACTTGATGAAATGATCGTCGACAAGGATCTGGAAATCAAAGCAGCAGGCTTTGTCCCTGTCCATTTGCCAATTCAGCACTTGAATGCGTGAATCAATGTCGGATATCTGAGGCTTTTCGACATTGACGGGAAGGCGACAATCATTTTCCAAATCCAGCGCTACATGGCGCTGATTTTTGTTGTCGAGTGGTAGATGTTCGAACAAGTGGATTAAATCTATAGTCACATATTTGATGAATTGACCGTCGACAAGAATCCGGAGATCGAAGCAGCAGGCTTTGTCTTTGTTGATATTCAAACCCTGCAATTGAATGCGTGGATCCATGTCGGATATCTAGTCTACTTGACAACGAGTATTGAACAAAGTGAGTGCCTTTGAAGAATAGTCTAGCGAATATTGACTAAGGCACTTCGGGACCAGTAGAGCTTTCTATTCGAACTAAATTGACTGGGACAAGAAGGTGAAGAGTGATGAAGACCAGGCACATTCTAGATGTCTACAGAGCCATTGTTTATATGAGATTCCCTCCTTTGAACCGCCAGGGATTCTTCCAGAGGCTTTCGCTAATTCTTTGACCTTTATGATAGTTCTTACTGCCACATGAACTCTTGAAACAGTCCTAATAAAGAAGCGGGTATACCCCTTTGACAGAGCTGAATGAGACCACAGACCCAGGGGTATGGACCCTGAATCGGACCTATGAGGGATAGTGGTCAATGGATAGTGGTCAATGAGTAGTCTAATACCGCTCCTTTCAACAGCTGTTAAGTATGTTCTCTCGAGGGGAAAGTTTTCAGTGGATGGTATTTGTTAAGTGGTCATGTTTTCCCGGAGAAGATATCTAGAAGTTATAAATGCAGCAGATACTGAGTCACAACAACCCCTGTAGTGGAATTGTCTGATGAGAGGTCTTGGGCCACTCATCAACTGCTGCCCACATATGTCTGTTGCATGGTTTCCTATGTCCTGATCCAACATCTTGATCAGTTTCATCAAAGAAATGTGCTTAGCTTTTTATTAGAGTTGTTTCAGAAGAATAGATAGCAGTAAGATCAAAGAACCAGTTGGAGCTTCAAGAAATATCTTAAATATATAAAGGAAGAGAAATCACATGTAAATGTGGCTCTGAAGGCTTCTAGGAAGCTCCTGTTCTTCATTATTCCCTATTGCCTTGTTATAGATGGCTAGTTTTGATTCGTCTGTTCATCTCAAGGTTACCCTGTTTAGTCATTTGGTCATATTCTTTCAGAAATGTACATACAATGTACTTACTCATGCCGAATCAAACAGCAATGACTTCCTATAATTCAATTCATGGAGTTGTTAAAAAAAATTGCGGTGCCAAATGCTAGAAAGCGCTCCCAGGCAGTCTTGAATGCCGTCGCTTATCCTGTATATTTTTTTAGCCCAACTAGCTGCAGGAGTTCAATCGACAAAACTGCGTTATACGTAACATTCCTCTCACTAGATAAACAATGAGTCTCTGCTAGACATTCTGACGACTGGAGACCTATAAGAGGACATTAAAGTTGTAACGCGAAAGCAATCGAGCAACTCCGGAAGCAGCAGACTGCTTTGATTATGTTTAAATATTCCCATTTAGACAACGAATAGAGCACGAAAGGGAAGTGAAGAGGAAAGCCAACTAGCAAGGGAATTTAGCCATCTTTTATAAGTAAATCCACCTCTCTGATTCCTTTAAGGTCCTCATACTCTTTGTTTGATCCAACGTGGCTGCATATATATGGACATAGTATGTTTGCTACTAACTACCAAAGGAGAAGTCTTAAGCATGTATGAACTGGGCCATAAATACTTACTAATTGCTGCAAAGAAACTGGAGAAATTTTGTCAGTGTCCACGGCCAGCGCGGATAGATATCTGATATAGCAGTCTGGTTGCTTGCATTCTGTTTTTGATTCTGTGAACTTGGTGCTTAAGTATGTGATAAGCAACAAAGTGATAAAACACTAGGGACCCTGGAAGGATAATGAAAGGCTCAATATAGGTAGGACACAGTTGAGGAAGGAGGGCCAGTGGTCCATGACAGTTATTATTGCTCAGTTTCGCTGTTTTGCCCCTGTAAGCAAATCATAACCATAGCATACTGCTCTGTACGCCGCATCGAAAACGCCTTTTGACAATCAGTGATTGACCTCTCATCTTAAATAGTTCAGAATTGCAACCATGAGATTTCTGTACTTTGATGACAGTGTGGGACCCAGAGCTGCGAAAATTATTAAATTTCTAGGTCACTCTGTATATCTATTGATTTTGGCGTCGATATTCTGTGATATCATGTAGTCATCTGGTGAAACCTTCAAGGTCTAGAACTATCAAGTTTAGCATCCTTCAGTATTATCGAGCTAGCTAGCGGGCGCCTGACTGACATGTCGATGTCGACGGACTCCTACAACTAGCTCTGGCCATCCTGGAGGTTCCTTTCTCTGTCCCTGCTCCAGAATTTTGCTACTCGAAGCTTCGATGCTAATCAAGATTTTAACCTCAGGAATAGATGCCAAGACAACTACAATGACATAAACTGCCATCCTGATATAAACAACAGGTTCCATGATAGTCGGATTTTTCAACTTCGGTGTTATTCCTGAGCTTGGATTCTTCAAGAACGGAACTCCCCCTTTTGGAGAATAGGAATATCATGAATCCTCCAGAAGTTGATAACGACATCTAGAGTCGAAATGCACAGCCGCAGGGGGGCTGATCACACGATTTAAGGAAATTGTCATTTTCTGATTTCTGCTCGGGCTCATAGAAATCTATCTGACTAGAACGAATGGTATGAGCCTAGTGAGGAGCAGAATCATTCAGCAACTAAGTCTTTCCTGAATTCTATGGCGAGAACTCCTCTCCGAGATCTTCGGAATGTTTCTAGGAGCTTTGGCGGATCTATCTTCTTTAATGCAAGTTTCATGTAAATCCGAGACCTTCAAACGACCCCAATAAAGAAATGTGAAGGGGATGTGATCTGGACTCCGGATTTGGGCATGTGACCCTCAGCGGACCTATGCAGGGGGATGTCCTGGAGTGGTCTGAGACCGCCATATTCAATGAGTTTCAACAATTATTTGCGATCCTGCTTTGCAGCAGCCTCATTTTGCACAATGATCCATGACAAACGGAATAGGATCAACATTCAACAGAGGCTGATGTTTCTTGATCCGTCTCCGCAGTTCTACGTATATCATGGATGTGCTAGAGTACTGCGAACGTGGGTACTGTACCTACTGGTAGCGGGGTAGCGGTCAGCCTCGTCGGCTCTACTTGGATCATTCCTGTCCCCTGTTCCTCGCCCATCCTCTGGACCTTTGCCTTCCATCCTTATATCTCTCCTTCATTGTGCATGCATATTAGGACATGAAGAATATAGTTCAGCAGATCCTTCTCTCGTTGATTACTTATGAACGAAGCCGGAGCCTACAGTACCTAAGTATTTAACCTAGATAGGCAGTCGGAGGAAACTCCGGATCTAGCATCCCAAGACAGTAAGTCAGTCTGCACTCCGTGTACTGACTAAAAAGCATAAGTAAAGGTGTCTAATCTGCCAATAGCAGATCGTTCCTATTCCCGTTGGGGATTTGCTTTTTTCCCCTAACAATAATGAAAGGAGAGCCGCATATCTGTGATTGTGGTGCCCGGCTTCTTGAAATTGCGGCGGCAAACGGGGTAGCTGTGGCGGCGTTATGTTAGCACCCCTACTAGGCCTGGATGGTGAGGCGATCTCCACTGAGAATCCTCTGTTAATCCAGGGTCCATGTCTAGTTCTACTACCTGGGAGTCTATTTGTTTCGGGACAGCAAGGGCGGGGCTTGACTGACCTGTACAGCGCATACAGCATAGCCGCCGAGCACGCAGTAGGTACTCTGTACAGACCGCATATTACTACCTACTAATGCCACCCTAGGACATCGGAGAGCCTGGCACAGCACGCACAAATATGGCACTCATAATGGATTTGCTGTCATATATACAAACGCGCGACACTGTTGTCCCTGGTACATTTGAGAAAAGAAATGAAAAGGAATGGAGAAGAAGAAATTCAGGCATACAGTAGGTCGCCAAAGCTTTCATTACACCTACATCCCGGCTGGGCAGATGGCAATTTCATACCCATTGATTTTGAAGCTATCGAAAGGTAATTAAACACTATGATAGGTAAAAGACCCTAGGCGAATTCCGCGAAGTCAGTCCGGATCGCAATAAAAAGCAGCGAGGCATGCAACTTGGGCAGGGGACCCATACTAACGAAAATTTTGGCAACCTGATATACATGCTGGTAGATGAATACTACTTCCTGAAGAGCTGTCTCCTGAGAAAGGCTCCGAGATACAGCCCCCTCCCCAAGGAAGCCAACTGCCGCCTGATTTTATTGATTTGATTGATACCTGCCTACCTACTACTACCTACCGGGACTTCTACGTACATGCCCACATAGCGCTTTGTTGAGCTACGTTAAACTAGTACCATTTTGATCGCCTGTCCGATAATCAGAGGCGCTGGATGCGTCACCCAGAAGTTGGGACAATAATGAGTCGGCTTCGAGGTTTTCTATGTGCAGCGACAGTTTCAAGTGCGCTCGTCAATGCTGCCACTACCACTACTTCCTTGTCGATAAACTCGGTGCTGGGGTACTTTTTTAATGATGATGGCGAGCGTACGTACCTGCCTACCTCCTAGGCTATTAACCTATATATGTGCATCCGGACCCGCTGTCAGGGTCAAATAAAAGACTGTACGATGCATTATGCTTATCCAGGTTTTTCTTGTTACAGTCAGGGGGCTAGGTTGCTCGAAGAGCCAGACACCCGTCACGAGAACACTCTTCACGAGCTTGACATACGCCGATTGTTGCGATTATTCGAGCACAATGTGCCCGATACCGATGACGTGCGTAGACAACACCCTCTTCATGGATGATGGCAGTATGAATAATTGGTAAGGCCTGGATCCTGACATTCTTTTGCTTCTTTGCTTTTTAGACTGGGATGTCAAGTATTGGAGAGTTACATATTAACTGCATGAATGTTGTTCTGAGATGCGATGAACAGCATTGGACCTTATTACTGCGTGACCGCGACGATCTATGAAACCTCTCCCTCCGGATTCCCGACCGCGACACTGTTTTACTGCGGCTGGGATTATTTGTCGATAAGTGTGCTGTATCGCCAAACTCCGAGTACCTCGTCTGGTAGGTATATAATTTACCTACCTACCTATCGATGAGCGGCAAGATAACGAGCTGAACTACTTGAGACATGTCTATGTTGACATTTATTTCTGCAGCAGCCGCAATATCAACAGAAGACCATTTCTCACCACCGCCGACAAGTTACTCTTCGACCATTCCTTCCGCCACTTCATTTCCAACCTCGACTTCGACAGAAACCCGCTCCTCGGATCCAGAAACTGCCTCCTCCTCCTCCTTCTTCTTCTCCTTCTCCCCCTCCTCTCCCTCCTCCTCCTCCGCCTCGTCGTCCTCATCGTTCTCTTCTTCCTCCTCGTCACCGAGCAAAACCTGGATAGCAGGTGCCGTCATCGGACCCGTCGCAGGTATCGCGTTTGGTTTTCTTGGATTCATGCTCGGACGCCGTCGACGGAAGAAATCGTCGCCGGCGCCGAGTGTCAGTAACTCGTTCGGATACCAAGCGCCTGAAGTAGCCGAAGTTGAAACACCGCAGCAGTGGATGCAGCCCGAGATGGAGCAGCAGCAGCAGCAACCGGCAGAGTTGGAGGGGAATTCTTCTGTGGACGTCTCCGCTCGTTTCCACCCGAAGTAGAATTGACCGTATCCCTGTTCTACAGTACGGTGGAAATATAAACGGTAATCTGGTACATGGGCTATGGATTTCAATTGACTAGTACGGCAGGTGTATTCAAAGCATAACCATGTCTCCTTCCATCTCTAATACATTACTAATATAGATTTATTAGTTGTGTTTAGCATCTAAGACTACGATAAAACACCCACCCTAATACATACAAAGAATTTTAGTCCAGAAAGACCAACAGAAGGATTTTTCGCTCTTACATCGAAGCAGCTCTCTGCCAATTCAATCCTTAATATGCTCTTCCCTTCCAACAATTGAACCGTTTATCCACATAATCTCCATGTCTAGTCTATTCACATCATGATTACCATTCCATGCCTTACTCTTTATCCATGATTCATGTGCTGTACATGTACTGTACTTTAGCATGACATTAGCATGATAACAGTTTCTTAGTTCGGTTCTCGTGTCTGTATATTCTGTACTGTACTATGCAGATAATGTTCAGAGAGTCGCGCCATTATTGAGTGTACAGTACATATATTGTTCAGGATTCAATGTTGCCCTTATGAATCCAATATGATGCAGTTAACATGGAGATAGCTCTAAGACCTTTTACTATAGCCACAAGCCACAAGCCATAGTCATCGTTGTAGCTGATCGATTGTTTGTTCCATGCGTATGCAGTACCCATATCAGATTATGATTCTATTTCTGGTCCCGACTGTGCCGAGATCTCTTTATATATGGCATTGATGCCGCCTAGAAATGATATTTGTCTTGCTGCTTCTACCTTGCCTCTGAGTTTAGCCTTGGCTGTATTATTTGCTCTTAGCAGATTGCCTGATCTTATGCTACCAGAAAATAAATGCGGATCTGCCCTAGATAAGTGATCATTTTTAGATTAAAGACATCTGTTGAGATAAATGAAATTCTCAGTAATTGTTGCATTTGTGCGCGCGCCGTGTCCTCTGTTACTCTGTACATAAAATACTTCTGTATTAAGTAGTAAGGGTAGACAGGAGAAGAAGGTACAGAATTGCAGAACACTGATGATGGTACCTTGCCTGTCTTATACGGACTATGTGAATACCTCAAGCTCAACTGGTCTGAATGAATTCTGCCTTCTCTTTAGTATTTACTATAGATACTACACTCAAAGTCTGCAGTGCCAATCAACTCACTCTGTTCAGTTAGTTAGCCAAACTCTCATTTTAAGATCTAGATATGTACATAGATGTAATCGAATTCTCAAAGAATCTTGATCCAGACTGTGCACCTTTGCAGTATGATGGTGGGAACCCTGCTGAGCTGGGGATCAGATAGATTCGCCGGGACAGCAGACTACATTACCTACTTATGCAGACCGCCTATCTTTCTCAATAATAGAGTGAGGGCAGAAGCCAGAACCGGCCAGGATCAAACAGTCCCCTCAGAGAATGACTTCTGGTTTTCATTGCTGTTGTTTACTAGCCGCTCCCAACTGCCCTCACGACTGCGTTTCTGTATTATGCCCGACCCCCCACGATGATCCGCGGGTTCTTTTCCAAGCGGACATCATCTGCACAGAAACTGCGCGCAAACAATACCGTCCTTGCAACATGTCCGCCAATCTCACCAAGTATCACCATCATCATATGTCAACTGGAATGCACGGGATGACTTCTTCACTTACACCCGTGGCCGCTTTCTACGAGACGAGCAGTACGAAACGTCGCAGCGCTCTGTCCGGTTTAACATGAAAGAACTAGCCAGGATTGCCGCCGAGTCTGTGGGCGCGGAGATGTGCGTCAGTGTTGAAAAGTTCCTGGACGGCATATACAACAAGGCGTTCCTCTTCACGATGCAAGATGGTGTGCAGGTCGTTGGGAGAGTTCCAAATCCCAATGCTGGACCGCCTCGCTATACCACGGCCGGCGAAGTAGCGACAATGGATTTTGTAAGCGTCATTACCTGTTTCCCCCGGACTGAATCGTTCTGATGATCATTTTGCATGAATGTCCTCGGGACACCGGTTCCTCGAGTGTTGACCTGGAGCTCCGACGCCAATGAGAATCCCGTGGGTGTTGAGTATATCATCATGGAAAAGGTCGCCGGAGTCCAACTGGATCGTGTCTGGCCTACAACGCACATCAAAGAGAGATTTGAAGTTGTCACAGCCATCTCGAAATTCCAGAAAGCCTGGATGTCAGCCACCTTCTCAAAATACGGGAGTCTATACTATTCCCGAGACTTGGAGGGCCTGGAGGAGGGATGCTCGTACGTCAGAGATGATGGAGCTGAAGTCCACGATGCTCGCCGGGAGTTTCTCGACGACGGCCGGGTGGCGATCGACTTTGACAGAGGACCATGTAAGGCAATTTACTCCCTACATAGCGATCTCCGCGTCATTCCTCTGGCACGGAGACTCTCACGCGGAAAATATCTTTGTCAATCCGGAGAGGCCGTCTGAGGTGCTTGGGATCATGGACTGGCAATCGACGGAACTTCGTCCACTCTTTGATCATGCCCGGCAACCTTTCTTCCTCGACTATCGTGGCCCGCAAGTCACCGGGCTGGATCCTCCTCCGTTTCCAGACGACATCGATCGGCTAAAAAGCCCCGAGGAGCGGGCGAAAACTCAGTCTCTGTATCTCAATATGTCTCTTGCGGCATTGTGCAGGACATTGACGCACGGAACGAACAGGAGACTCCATCGCGCCATGGAATTTCGGGAGACAGCGAGCTTCGACATGCCGCTGCTGGCGCAGAATCTGTTCATCGACGGCGAGGCGCTGTACCGATCTTGCGTGATCGAGTTGGAGAAAGAATGGGACGATCGTCCTGAAGTTCAGGCACGCGGGAACCCACCATTCTCGTTCCTCTTTTCACCTGGCGAAGTTGCCGCCATCAGTAAAGATGCCGCTGGTGCGGTCCGCGGTATGCAACGTATGGAGGAACTGAGGGAAATGTTAGGCGACAGGCGGCCGGAGAAGGGCATCGCGCGGCCAGACCAGTACGAGGAGGTGAAGACGGCTTTGAAGAATGCGAAAACGGAGATGATTGATAGGCTTGCGCGTACTGCTGACGAGGGGATCGCGTGGGAGTTGGATATTCCAAGAAGAAAGGAAAAGCAAGAAGAGAGAGAGAGAGAGAAAAGTCCAAAAGATAAACAGATGGAAGAAAGATCAGTTCCCGATTTTTTTCCCCCTTTTCCATGCTTCGAAAAGCAGGCTGCGCCAGCTAGAGTGACTTATATACTTAAAATGTAACTTATCTATCTACCTAGTCCGCACTTTCATCATCATCATCATCATCATAAAAAACTCCTAGAGGGGCCATTTATCTGCAAAGCTCTTTCCGGCACAAGGAACAAAAAGGGCAAAAGAAATAAGATGCACAGCCCCAAATCCAGAAAATAAATAAATAAAGGTGCCTAAATGTAGGTACAAGCAATTGTATTCTGTACATAGAATGATGATGATGATAATTAGGAAGATGAGTTGCATACATGATCGCGGATATCAGATTGAATCAATTGACATAAATAGCATATGTAGAATTGAATTGAATAGAACAGAATATATCCATCGACAGATAGATCCAAATCATAAACTGACTGACCAGCTGGCTGGCTGCGACTGGCTGTATGTATCTGTGCATACTGTACTGGACATATATGCATGTAGTATACAGTGCACTAAGTACAACACCAGTATCATGTAAATCAATACCAATACCAAAATAAATGTCAATATCCCATCCACATCAACCATGTATACAATCAATAGACAATGGACATCGAATCGACCATCACTGAACACTGGCACTAACCAACTGACTGAGTAACTTACTGACCAATCATCAAGTCAAGTCAGACGAGACAGATAGACACATTTGTTCGCGTCGTGAGTCCTGCTCATTAAGATATAGTAGTAGCAATACAGACATAACATGAATTGCAATCGGATCAGATCGAATCGAGTCAGATCCAATCGAGTCGAAATAGAACATGAAACAAGTAATAATAATAATAAGAGTACAGTAAGTACATCGAGCATATGTGTATGGTATGTGTAAGTACATAAGGGGGTAACTTGGACAGGTTAAGTTAGGTACGTCCCATGGGGCAGGTGCAGGTTAAAAATAGGTAAAAAAGGTCAATTCAAAAGAACCCGCCAACCCAAATCCCAAAATCAAAGATTCGGGGAATCAATGGCCTGCGATGTTAGGCAGGCAGGCAGGTAGGCATGCAATAAGTAAATCTCAACAGGCATGAATCGAAGTCTGCGTCAATCAAAAAGCTATCCCCGCAGATGAGCAAGTACTAAAAAAGTACCCCTAACGGAACCAAGATGGAATGGAATCATAAGGGTGTATGTAAACGTGGAGGATCCAGAAGGCAAAAAGTAAGAAAAAAAATTATAGTCCCAAAAAGGAGAAAAGAAAAGAAAAAAATTTTAAGTCGAAGATGCCGTAATTTCGCTTTCTGTTTCTTCTCTTCACATCACATCACGTCTCGTCTCGTCACGACTGCTGCTGTTGTTGCTGTTGCTGTTGCTGCTGCTGCTGCTGCTGCTCCGTCTTCCCGACGAGCTTCTTGAACAGCGCGCTCACCCAGTCCTTGAACCGTTCCCACCGCGTCCGGTTCAGCCAGTTGCTGAGCTCGCGGTACTTGTACATCTCGCCCCAGCAGTCGCGGCCCCACTGGCACCCGGCCATGTTGACCATGAAGTCGCGCTCGTCCTCCTGGTAGTGGATGCCGCGGTGGGTGCCGTCGCCGCAGGCGCCCGGCGGGAACGAGTTGATGCGCCGCTGCGGGATGAACGCGACGCCCGAGCGGACCCACGGCTGGTTGGCGTACAGGTACTCGAGGCTGTCCTGCTCCTTGTGCTCCCATTCCATGTGCTTCTGCTCGTACAGGACGGGGTCCCACCAGATGTCCAGCAGGCGGTCGCTCCAGACGGAGCGGCGGATGAAGAACGAGCCCAGGTTGAAACCGCCGCAGTCCTGCGGGACGATGAGGTTGATCGACTTGGGGTCCCCGTCGCCGTTGACGGAGCGTGAAAGAGGGTCGAGGTAGGGTGCGGTCAGCGGGTGGGTGATGTTGAGGGGGTTGTAGACGTTGATGTCGCGGTACGTGTAGGCCCCGAGGTGGTTAAAGACATGGTCTTCGAGCGAGTACGAGTACTCCATGATGTAGGTATTCAGGTCGAGCCACCAGAACCTTGTCTCCATCAGCCGGCCGCATCAGACTCAGGGAAAAACGGCGAGAACATACCACTCCGCGTCCGGATACTTGCGCATGCAGTCCCGGATGATGTCGACCTTCTCCCAGCTCTCGCGCCACTCGTGAGAATACCTCTTCTTGGTCATCATGTTGACGATCTCCAGGTGATATCCCCATCGCTTCGTGTATCTCTTCTTGTTCGCAATGCTGTTGCGCTCGATGGCCCACTCGCGGGCGCCCTTCCACTCCATGACCCCTCCTTCGACGTTCGCCCCCAGTATTACCACTATCTTTCTCCCCGTTCCAAGGGGCGACCTCCGGTAGGCCTCAACGAGGGCTGAGACGAGAGCGGGTCAGCTGGCAGGTCGCGCTGGGGGCAGCCAAAAAAAAGACACCGTATAGTAGAAGTCTATAGAACTTACGGGTCCAAAACATCAACCAGCAGATCCAAAGGATGATGACAAGTAGCAACAGTCGTATCTTCGTGCGGCGCAGCATCGAGCCCAGGAACGTGATCAGGTTCCGGCCCCAGCTGCCGCCGTCTCTCCATCGCCCACGGCCCAGCTTCTCCTTTTCCCGGTAGTCCCTCGAGGAGGAGGAGGAGGAGGAGGGCGAGCTGATGGTGAACCGCGGCAGGCTGGCGGAGAGCTTGCGCTTCTGGCGCGAGAAGAAACCGCTGTTCCGCGTCGAGAAGGACGGGTAGCCTCTGACCTCGTCGCTCTTGGCCTTTGCGGCGGCCCAGGAGATGCCGCTCGGTCCCACGGAGCCATTGGCGTAGATGCTGCTGCTGCTGCTGCTGCGCGGACTGGCGCTGGCGGGGTTCAACCGGGGACTGGACCAGCCGCCTCCTCCAGGGCGCGGAGAGGGCGATCGCGACAGCGACATGGGCGGACGGTCCGTCGCCGCGGGAGTGCCTGGGATGGCGGGCAGCGGAGCGCGGGTGAAGGTACCCGCGGACAGGCTCGACGTGCTGCCCTCGTTCTCACGCGCAGGCGATGCTTGCTGTAGGCGGAGTGACGGGACGTTGGTCGAGGAGCGCCGTCGCCGGTGCGAGCCGGTAGAAGGATCGGAGGAGGTTGAGGGATCCAGCGTGGTGAAGGAGCGGGAGGAGAAGAGGACACAGAAACGGTCGGAGAAAAGCCGTCAGACAAGACGAAACGACAGGCTTGGCCGAGACGAGCCACTGCGGAGGAATGCACAGTTGCTCCGCTTTCGAGTGGCCCTCCTGACGCGCAATTCAGGTCGTTTATGCGCCGGAATCGAGAGAGATGTCGCACGTCCCGGGCGCGGTCAGGGACCCGACGGTCGAGGGGAAAGACGGAGGAAGACGCTGGCAGGGCGGACGGGAGGTCGATCGCACGGGGTCAGGGCCTCGACGCGGCCAGGGGGAGGGAGAGCAGCAGGACAATGGACGAGGGAGCGAGCGGGCAGAGATGGGCCACGCGAAGGAGATATGGAGATGGAGCTGGAGCGGACGGTGGGCGAAGAGCGAGAGGTCGGGGAGGGCGAGGGCGCCATGGCCGGCCGTGGTCTGGTCCGCTGTGCCGCAAACGTCGCGATCTGCGATGGCGGACGAGACACCGCAAGACTCCAGACTCCGCCAAGGCGCTGTTGCATAGGCCATCTATCCCTATCTTGTTGACAAGCACCACGGTACGTGTCTCCACGACCCGTTGGTGGTCCAGATCGACCGTCTTAGGCAGAAGATACGCAACCCAAAGAGGCAACTGTGTGAAATTAAACCGTGTCATTTCTCCACATGTCCCGTATCCACATATGCTCGCATCTACTATACAAGAGAAATCCCCCGCCATTATCTCCTTTCCCAAGATGGACCAGATACCTTTTTTCACATCAATCCTCCTTCAAGAGACATGAGCGGCGTTGCCAATAACCCCGAGACGATGATCCTCCGGACAGTGATAAATACATTAAATTCGTCGTTTGGGCATCTCAATCGACTGAATAGACCCTAGGTATCCACTTCCAGATTCTTCATCCTAGTGACCCTCTTCTTCAAGAGTCACCGCTGTACACACTGCAAAAAGGGAAGAGAAAAAAAAAAAGAAAAAAAAGGCTGAAACCATTGGTAGTTCAATCGCGAGGAACAACGGGTACGAGAGATGAGGCTCCTTCGTTTCCCTGCCACAAGCAAGGACAGAGTCGTCTGGAGGGAAAAGATTCGCGATCGTAGTCGTCATCGATCCTGGCGGTGTCACGGAACTTGCCAGCTGTGTGGCCTAAAGCGAAGTCACGTCAGGTGCTGACAGCGTCCTGACCCTTGTTGTTCCCCTTCTGGTTCTCCTTCTGCTGCTGAGGCTGGCGGTTCTGCTTCGAGTCCGCCTTTGGCATCAGGACTTTTCGAATGATAAACCCCTTCTCGCTCTCGGGGCGCGGGCGCGCGCTGTCCCCGTGGTAGAACTCGCATCGGAACTTCAGGTAGCGGTCGCGGTGCTGGTAGACGGTGATGATGTCGCCCGTGTACAGCTTGCCAAAGTGGAAGCCCTCGCAGCCGCTGTCGCTGGGCGGGCCCCGCCGCAGCTCGACGTCGTTGACCCAGATGCACTTCCGCGTCTTGGTCGACAGGATGGCCATCACGCCGGGAACCGTCATCCAGTCCTCCCCGGCGGCGATGCGCGACTCGATCGCCGGCGCCCAAAAGGTGATCTCCAGCGCGTACGCCGGGATCCGCGTGTCCATCGGCTCCGGATAGCGGATGGACGCCTGCGGTCCGCGGCCCCACGACGTCATGCGCTCCGTCAGGCTGATGGTCAGGTCGAAGATCGAACCGGGCAGGGTCGTCAGCTTGCCCAGGAGCGGCCGGGTCTTGGTGAATTCTGACGTGGACAGTGACCGGATGCTATTCGGATCGTCCAGGGCAGGCCGACTCTGCAGATCGGTGGCCGTGTCGCGGTAGGTCGTCGCGGGCAGCTCCGACACGGGTCGTCCCGTTCGAGCATCGATCGTGATCGCGAGTTCGACGTCCGACTCTGCCTTCGTTTTCGACTTGCCTGACGTCGAACTTTCACTGGACGTATCTGGCAGGGGGAGCTCGATGCGGCGGCTGAACGGCTTGGCCTTCGGTGTGGCCTCGTTCGGATCCATTCGTGGCGGCTTCGGTTCTGGGACACCTTCATTAGCCGGTGTCACGTCGCTGCTAGCGGGGCTGCGCGGTGTGGCCGGGGTGTTGGCGTTGGGGGTCGCCGGGTCTGAGTGACTGGCATCTGAGGAGTCCATGTTGAGCCGTCCGAGGAGGGCTTCAGCTCCCATCAGGCTGGGAGCGGACCCAGCGAGGTTGCGTGCAGGGAGGGAGACCGCTGAAGCCAGGCTCTGGCCTTCACTGGACGACTCACCACTTGAAGAAACGGAACTCTTGTCGCTAAAGCTGTAGACACCTTCGACCTCATCGAGATCGAACCCAAAAGCGTTCGGGCTGCGAGCGGCGGACGCCGTGATTTCTCCAAAGAGACGTTTCGTGTTCTGCTGAGGTGTCGGGATTGGTTCCAAATCCTCAAGACTTGGGAGCTCCGGATAGCGTATTTCAGCAGGTATCTCGTCCCGTCGCTGCCTCTTGGGCTCATTCTCTTCTATGCTCCGTTGCTGATTTTTCTCGCCCTCCTCGTCGGATTTGTCGTTGAGCGACAGCTGTGACGCGTCCAATTCATCCTCGCTCGCTTCACTGATTGCCGGCAGCTTCCCCAACTCGTCAGAACATTCCTCCTCATCATCATACTCGTCGACGTCAGGGACGTTCGCGATCCACGGATGCTTGAAGCATTCACTTTCCTTGGGCCGGGCGTGCGGATCGCGATTTAGCAGGCGCGACACAAAGTCGATTCCTTCCTCCGACACGCCCTCTTTGCGGAGCAAGTCCATGTCTGGATCTGTCGTCATGATGGTCCGCAGCATCTGCGCGCCTCTATCATCCGCGCGGCCCATGTACGGAGGCGTCCCGCAAAGGATGTGGTAGAGCACCGCTCCGAGCGACCACATGTCGACCGACTGATCATAGGGAGAAGTTTTCGGAGGACTGATGGTCAGTTAAGTCGGTAAGAGGGAAAAGCCATACTTACGGATCGCCCAGACGCCGCCTCTTCCTTGCTTCTCCCCGTCGATAGGTCTCATACTCGGGATAGACCTCTGGCGCGCAGTAGAGCAGTGTTCCGCAGAACGTCTTGAGAAATGTCTCTTCCTGGACGACTTTCGAGAGGCCAAAATCAGACAGCTTGACCCTCAGAGGATCGAAGGACGCGATCAGGATATTGTCAGGCTTGATATCACGGTGTGTGATCTTGCGCTTGTGAAGGTACTGGAGCGCATGCAGGATCTGTCGGGCGATGCTTTTGACCATGTCCTCGGGGATCTTGCCATGCATCTGGAGATACGTTGACAACTCGCCGCACGGAACATACTCCATGATGATGTAGATCCAGCGGTCGTGCTCGTGGTAGTCTTCGTATTTGACGATATTTGGCTGAAAGAGTTAGTAGAAAGCCATGTCAGGGGCGTTGGATTGTATCTTACATGTCTAAGATCCCTGATTATTTTCATCTCATTGTCCACCTTCTGATCTAGGACCCCGTTCTTCATAAACCGTCGCTTGTCGAGCTCCTTGGCCGCGTACACCACGCCATGCTGCTTGGTTGCGAGTTTGTAGACGGTTGCGAACGCACCCTTTCCAATCTGCCCCGTAACGTTGTATATGGAACCACCACTCCAGTGCATCCCATACGGGTTCCCGATCGCCCACTGTACGGTTTGCTTCGCGGACACATTGCCGATTTTACGTTTGGCGTCTGCTTCGTGCTTGTGGACGCGCTCCAGATATCGGATCAAGTTCTCGGTGTACTGCACGGTGTAGCCATCCCTTGAAGGGATTCGAACGATAAACCTGACCTCGTCGCCGGGCTGGTTAACGACTTGGATGACCGATCCACTGGTCAGCATGCGGCTGTTGTCCTTTTGGTTCTTGCGCAGACGGCAGTTGTCCACCACCGTGCCGTTCATGGAGATATCCTGCAGCATGATGATGCCATCGCCGGTGAGGTAGATCCGGAAATGTACATTGGAGATGCGTTTGGCACTGTCGTCGGCTGAGAGCAGCACGTCACAGCGCGAAGCATTGCGGCCAAAGGTGAATCCCATCTTCGGGTCACGAACGGACGACGACAGTCTCAATGCGATATCCCGGGCTGCGATGTCGGAGCTCGTGTATTCGAGCTCGTCCCTTTGCAGGATGTGTTGAGGGGCGATCTCAGCTGTGGCCGCAACAGCATCGTGAGCGGCGCGGGAGTTGGGATGCAGGATGCAGATGATGTCCGCGACATCCTGCTCTTGGAGACCCGAGTTGTTGGAGCCCACGCGGCGTGGGTCCGCGTATGGCTGTGTGGATTCCTGAGTGGCCTCCATGCTGATCGACTGAGATATTGAAGACGGTAGACGAATATGAGGACAGCCTTTGGACGTCAGAAGGCCCTGATATCGCTTCCTGTTGGAGAAAGGGAATGCCCTTGTACAGTAGTGGAGGTGTCCTCCTGCGTCATCCGACCTGCGCGGAGTCAGCAATGTTGATATCTATCAGAGTCGCACTTAAAACAGCCACTAGTTTCTAAAACGGTGTTGTCCGCGGTCTCTATAGAAGCGCGCGCAACAACGGATAAAAGGGTTCGCGATATTACGGGAGGTGCCACTTATCTATGGCCCAATGGCAACAGAGTACATGGCCAGAGAGAGCAACTATGAGACTGACCTGGGATGAGCCGGTCAGCGGACACCAGACTACCTCAATAGCCAGGTCGCTGACTCGTAGTTTGTAGTTCAAGGCCGATGAATAAACAAACCGGCAGGCCAAATCCAAGGCCCCCGGGCCGCGGTCACGGGGTCGGGAAAACCAGGACCGTTGCTTGACCGAGAGGGACAGCGACGACTCTCCAGCAGCGCGAGTCACGAAGGCAGATTGAAGTATCCTCGAGCTGGCCAATTGGACACTGGTACTATGCACACGCCGGCGATGTAGGTCAGCGCTGGCTCGAAGATCGTTCAATTGCCTCGATATCTCCACTCTGGTATGATGCGATCAGATGGCCCTAGCGCCTTTGGACTTCCCAGCTCAAGACTCGATCGGTCCCTCGGAACTCCTCCACTCGGGACGCGCGCAGTGCGGGATCATTGAAGCGACCGAGGGAACGAAAGCTATACAGAGGATGACGGGGAAAGGAGGGATGGACGGCTGTCGATAAGACCGACCTAATTGCTATCTAATCATGGTTAGCAGAGTCCCCAGCCCCATCGCGACAGGTGCGCACTTACTCCCACAACGCAAGGCTCACCACACGCCCAGCCAGCGCTCCATGGAGCAGATGGACGTGCCTGGTGCGGACGCGGCGGCGGAAGACGGGGCGCGCCGTCTGGCAGTCGTCGTCCGAGAAACGCAGCGCGAGGGGGGAGCGCCCGTTTTATTTGGGGCGGACGACGCGGTCCGCAGGCATCAATCACCGGGTTCCTGGGCGTGGCGCCGTGCCCGATCACTGGCGTGCCGAGCATCCACGGACCGGCGCATATCTACTCCGTTCCATCTATCTACGAGGCTCTATATACAGGTACTCTATGCATACAAGAAACATAGCATTGCGTCTATCTGAACCGCCCCATGTCCGTTCTTCTACTTCTTTTCATGCTTTCGTCCCGTACGGCCGGCTCTGGTCGTTGCTGCGCTCAAACTTTCCGCTCAGCGCCGCATCGAACACCTGCTCCAGCCGGGCGAGCGCCTCGTCCGACACCTCTGTGACTCGTCAGTTTGGCCCCGTCTTCTGCCTAGGGGACATGTGCACACTTACGATAGTGGATGACGATCCTTCCCCCCATCAGCCGCAGCCCCTTTTGCGCCCCAATCGCGGCCAGGTCGTTTGGTCCCAGTCCGGCTGCCTCCAGGTCCAGCCACACCATGTTGGTCTCGACCGGGTACTGCAGCTTCCCGCCCCGGCTGGTCCACATATCGGCCACCTTCTTGGCCTTGACGTGCGTCTCCTTGAGCTTGCCTCCTTGGCCGTTGGGATCCGGCCCGAACGTCTCCTCGACCGCGACCCGGGCCGCTGCGGCGATGACGCCTGCCTGGCGGATGCCACCCCCGATCGACTTGCGGAACCAGCGCGCCCGGTCGATAAACTCCTTGGAGCCTACGATGATGCTGCCGATCGGAGCGCCAAGACCCTTCGAGAAGCAGAGGCTCACGCTGTCAAACAGGCTGGCGTAGTCCGACAGGCTCCCGGCGCCTGAGGCGACGGCCTCCCACAGCCTCGCGCCATCGAGGTGGACCTTGATGCCGTTCGCATGGGCCCACTCGACGATGCGACGTGCCTCGCTCAGCGGCATCACCAGCCCATCGAGGGTGTTTTCCAGGCTTATCAGCTTGGTGGGGCAGTAGTGGATGTTGCTATCGAGCACGGCATGCTTCTGGATGTCCTCGAGCGTGAGGTATCTACCATTTTTCGGAACGACGCCTATCACGGTTGCCCCCGTCCATGCGCTGACTCCTCCCGCTTCGTAGTGAATGATGTGGGAGCGATGGTCGCACAGGACCGCGTACGGCGGCTGCACCAGGTGCGTCCGGATCGCGACCTGGTTGCCCATGGTGCCGGACATGACGAGCAGTGCGCTCTCCTGCTTCGTGCGCTCCGCCATGTATTCCTGCAGGGCGTTCGTCGTTGGATCCTCCTGGAAGACATCGTCCCCCAGGGTCGTGTGGGTGATGGCTTCGAGCATCGGGAGCGTTGGTTTTGTCATCGTGTCACCTGATCATCCGATGATGAGCTTGTCAGCTTGTCCACAAACAATTGCGGCAGGGCGCTTACTTCTGAGGTCGAACTCGGCCGCCCCCGCACCATGCCAGTGGTTGGGCTTGCCATTGGCTGCGTTCTGGCTGGTTGAGATGCTAGTCGCCATCGCGATCTTGTGGAGGAAGTGAGTCCTCCGGCCCGGGATGGAAAAGAACGAGGGGCGCGGGCGCAGAAGGGTGACGAGAGAGCGTCTCATGGAGGTGAAGCGGGGATGGAAAAGCGAGATCAACGCTGCGGGGCATGCGGCCGTCCGTGCTGCGCGAGTCACGCTCCACCCGGCGAAACTTGCCTTATCGATAAGACGCGCCGGAAGCGGAACCCGCGCGACGCGTCTTAGTCAGCGGTCGAGACTCGCGGACCCTCGCCGCGTTTGACGCTGCACAGGGCCGGAGACGAACATCACCATCTCTCGCAGGACCCGCACGATGGATCTCTCCCACCTGACGCGGCCAGCCGTCCTGTGCCAGTGTGCCCGCTGCTCCAGCTCGCTGGCCGCCTGCGAGAATGACTGGGCGAAGCTGTCCAACTCGTACTCGATCGCGGCGGGCTGGCTCAGCGTCGACCCCAGCCGGATCAGCATCTCCTCGGAGAAGAAGCAGATCCCCCAGTCGTCCGACCTGACCCTGTTGCGGGGATGCATCCTGCAGGAGGTCTCTTGCCGGCTCTGCCAGCAGAAGCTGGGAGCCGTTGGCGCATTGGAGAACGGGTATGTCCATACCATTGCATGCATTTTTGTCTACAGATTGCTGACTTCCCCAGGCCCAATATGTTCTGGAAGATGTCCAAGGTCTCATTCCGGGAGATCATCACCATGAAAACAGTCGACCCGGTGTTCAAGGACCGGGACCTGGCCAGCCTCCTACGCCCGCAGCCCAATGGCTCCAGCCGGTCTGAAACGCGAGGAAAGTCTTCCGCACGACCTGGCTCGTCGTCCACCGTCCCCGATTCTCCCGACTCCATCACCGAGAGATCGTCAGTCCGGCACCAGATCCAGAACCAGGGGGAGAGCATCAGCCGCATCTCGAACACAGTCAATACCCTCCACGACACCATGAACGAGATCAAACACGCCTTCACGGCGCTGCGGCTGGAGCTGAGCAACGGCCCAAGTCGCCATCCTTCCGAACCCGAAAGGGCCAATGGCGGCTTCGACATGCTCGCGACCGTGCTGAAGGAGCTCAAGAACAAATCGGACGAGATCGAGAGGCTGAGACTGGAAAACGAGGCCCTGAAGCTGAAGAACAGATATCTGGAGGAACGAGTCACGGGGCTGTCGTCCGGTGCTCCGCACCTCCTAGAAGCCGGGGCACCTACTGAAACTCACAGCCCAGGTCTACTGAACGAGAACGGGAAGCGTCCTTGGTCGGAAGCGGCGCATACGACCAGCGCGCCTAGGCAGATGGTGGTCGACTCGTTCGACGACGAGGAAGAGGACAACGACTTGCCCGATGACATCTCCCTTGGGGATGTCACGACGCAGTCTATCAAGGTCCCACTGAAAGAGCCAGGCGAGATCCCCGCGACATCAGACACGATGGTCCCTGAGCAGACACCACCACCAAACCCACGACCCAGAGTGGAAGTGTACCACAACAGAGGGCGGGGTGCTAATCCCGCCATGACCGACGGAATACGCGATAACCACCTGAATAATACAGAGCAACAGCAACCTGCAAACAAGCGTCCCCGTCTCTCTGACACTGAGGATAACTCCCAGAATAAGAGCGCAGCAGAACCACCATCAGAGAAGAGGAAACGAGGACGCCCTCGCGGCTGGAGAAAGTCCGTCAGTCATACTACGAAACCTGACCCGCCGCAGACCCCGAAACCGGCCCCGCTGGGCGAGCAGGACGTCAATGTCGGCTCTGGAACGACAACAACACAGGGTGAAGGCCCAGCCGCGGCAAATCCTAGCCCCGATGATCCGCCAAGCTCCAAGAGCGTGCGGTCACGTGGGAGGAGTCGCCGGAGACGGTCCTCTGTACCCCCGCCGTCAACAACCTCTACCCCGCGAGTAACCCGAAAAGCGGAGAGGGATAGAGAGAAGCAGGGCGATGCGGATGCAGATGCGGATACGAACCCGCAGGAGGAGAATAATAATCCTGAACAGGAGAATACCGCTACTACTGCTCAGGCTTCTCAGCAAGAAGAGACTACGAACGAGGAGAGCGTGGAGCAGCAGTCCGTCGACACGGATCAACAGCAACAGCAAAATAATAGTAGTAATAATACCGAGAAAGAAAACGCCAAGCAAGACCCCATGCGGCAGGGTCCAAATCCTACTGCTACAGACGGCAATCAGGGGCAGGAGGAAGAACGAGCGCGCGAGAAGCGCAAGGCGCAGGTCGCTGCGCGGGACGCCCTGGCCAAGCTGGCGATGCAGCGCGAGGAGGCTATGGCGATGGAGTAGATCCTTCTCACTTGCTTGCAAAGCTCGGCGAGTAGATTACAAGATTAATAATAAAGTAATAATGATAAAGATATCTATCCGGAATAATGGAGTTACACTGTACGTGATGTCATATCGTACCGCCCATTAGTTACTACCTAGCCAGACTCTTTTTTTGGAATCCAAATGTGCCAATCGATCAAAAGACACCACCGCCGATCCAATGCTCCATTCTATAAAACACATTAGAAGAGCTCAACTTGTAGTCCAAACACACACTCTCTCTACCAAAGGCACATAATCCAGGCCAAGACCAACCAAACCAACCCAGTTCCTGAGAACCTGAGGATCTACATCACTTGACAGTCAAAAACCCACATCCCTCCCGCGCGCGCTCGCACGCCCGCTTGAGCGCCTGCTCCTCGCGGTCTGTCCACTTGACGCTCAGCTCGTCCCACGGCTTGCGCGCGTGGAACTCCTCGCGGTAGATGCGGTGCAGCGCCTGCAGCCGGCTGACCTCGCGCGGGTCGCCCGTGCCCGAGTACACAATGAAGAGCGTGCACGGCGGCAGGGCGTCGTAGATGCGGGCGATGTGCGAGACGGTGCGGGACACGGCGGCCGCGAGGACGGGGAGCGGGGGGTCGGGGATCGGGGTGGTTGCCGCCACGGCTGCCGCTGATGTGGTAGTAGTAGTAGAAGTGATGGTTTCATCAGGAGGGATGGGAGGCACGCAAGGGGTCGATTCGTTGGCGTTATTGGGATCAGGACGGCGGTTGCACCATCCGCGGAGGACCTCGAGCTCGCGGAGGCGCGCCCACGTGAAGTCGACGCCGCCGCCGGGGATGGACGGGTCGGAGGCGTCGCCGTTGACGGCGCGGTCGACGCCCGCGACGACCTCATCGTCGTTGTTGCACCCGATCGCGACTGTCGCCTGCGATCCGAACCCGCGCTCCGGGCTGCCCCAGTCGACGACCGCGCCGGTGCGGCCCTCGCCCGGCGTGTTGGTCTTTCCGGGCCTGGAGGAGCGGGAGAGGCGGCGGAAGATGCTCTCGTTCGCGGCGTCGCTTGTGCCCCAGCGCTCGCCCTTTTCGCATTTCTGCTTGACGAGCTCAAGCACCGCGCGCGCGTCCTCGATCGAGTCGTGGCCCGTCAGGCCTTTCTGGATCTCCTTGCCCAGGTATTTCTGCGTGAGCCACTTCAGGCTGCACTTGAGAGGCGGGCCGCGCGGGTGCGGGTAGATGATGGCGGTGTCGACGATGAAGGGGTGCGTGAGCTTCAGCGCGGTAAGGTCTGAATTGAGGGAGTGTCCAACAAGGATAGTTCGGGGGGTGAGGATCTCGAGGAGTTTGCGCTGGATGTCCGCCAAGGTGGTGGTGACGGGGTCCAGCTTCTCCTTAGTGATGCCAGAAAACCGTGTCAGGTAGTCTATGACCGGTCGTTCGGGCTTGACAAGCTCATCCAGGACCACCTCACCGTCCCAGCCAACGAGGCTGATCCGTGTGAGTTCCGATTTGCCCCCTTCGGTGATACACATCTCGCAGTCGAGAGCCAGCACATCACGGCCGGCTGTTATGCTGCCTTGCTGGATCTCCGCGTCAGGAACGTCGCCGTCAGCAAGACTGGCTACCCTCGTGTCCACCCAGCCATCATCCGTCGAGGTGCCTGTCCTCTTGCGAATCTCCGCCTCCTTCAATCTCTCTTTCTCTGTGGGAAAGAGGGCTGGATGCAGCACGTAGTCATTCTCCCGGAGATCCTCAACAGTACTGAGGAACGTCGTTATGGGGGTACGCTTTGCTACCCAGTTCTTGGCTTCCCTCGCAGGGCGTGGGCCCTTGCCCTGGCTGTCCTCCTTGGACTTTGGTAGGGCTGACAGCAGGATAGCTTGCAGGGGCGAGTGTACCTTGTTGTACTTGGAGTCTCCTGGGGTCTTGACGGGCCAAACGTGCGGAAACATGTCTGCTAATGGCTTCAGAGGCTGCGGGAGTTTGTCTTTTGAAAGAGGCCGTGGACTGAAGCGGTGCGAACGGTCCTGCGGAGGCAGTCCCTGCTTCCATCTGATGAAGTCCTCGGTCTTCGGGTCTGCCTCTTCTTTGCCCTCTTCTCCGTCGGCCTTGGACGGCTCCTTGTCGCCTTCTCCCTCGGCCTCAGTAGTTGGCTTCGGTTCCAACGGGATAGCGCCGTCGAACATGTCCAGCTCTATCCCCGGAACCATCAGAATGACGATCTTCCGCACGTGGCCCGAGTGCTTAATGGAAATCCATTGTGGCGCGATGCCGTCAGCAAAGCAGTAGAGCAGCAAGTTCTGCAGGTCGGATATACGTATCGACGACTGGAGTCGCCCCTCGACATAGGTCAGAGTCGGGTATTTGGTCTTCTCGCCATCCACTCGCTTCTTCTTGACGACCTTCTTCTCGATCGTCTGCCATTCCGTGGAGCTCTTCTGATTGGCTCCGTCGGTAGTAACTGTGGTGGAAGAAGCTGTCGTAGTAGCAGTAGTAGTAGTCCCATCAGGAGCAGATGTGCTGGAGCCCTGGAGAAGAGCCAGCGTATGGGCTACTCCAAACCCACTGGTTCCCTCGCTGACGCTTGGTACCGGGTCATCATCTTCATCAGCCCTGCCAGACTCCCTGCGCTTGCGTTTCTTGCTGACAGTCATGGCTGCAGGAACCAGCTGGCGCGCTTCCAGCTGCGTTCTCTGTAAATACTGCAAAGGTTATTCCGAATTAAGATATGCGGTCATTTGGCCTGACAAGCGCGTCGGCCGGCCCGGGTTCTGTCCTGGATGTTTGTGTTGCGGAGGCGGCAGATCGCATGCAGCGCGTCGGAGCAGTCGACTTCTATGTCACGTGATATACCGCCTATCCTGTTGGCTTAGTCAGTACATCTGCTTTTGCCAAGAGCGGAGAGACGGGTGGCTCCAGTCCGGCGACTTTACAACGGAACCTTAATATCAAATCTCCGCCTACTTTAATTTCAACTATTTTCAACTATCTATACCCTTGGGAGCTTCGTATGCTTTTCTGGTAGATCAAACTAGCAGCCTTTACTATCGCCACACGCGTGTCGTTTCTTCAGGAAAGACATTGGCTTTTCCCGTCAGTATTTCTTGTCGTAGCGGGTTAGCTTCGAGTAGAATCAATCTCTTGTGCTCCCAACTCGAGCTGGAGAATCATCAGGTTTCATGTTTGCGAGAAGATTACTAGGCCTCGTACAACAATGGCTGGAAGAGTAGAGGATTCCCTTGTGTCTCAGAAGCTAAGTGAACCGTCTTTTATATATAGTTTGATTTCAGTTCTTTGATTCTGTGGTTCTGGATAGGAGGTATCTCAAGATGCATTATGCTGCCATATTTCTCACTTGAGCCCGGTATCCCTTCACCTAGCTTACCGAGGTAGAAGAAGCTTGAGATATCGCTCCAGTTCAATACCTATAACAGATTGGACCTCAAAATAAGAAATTTCAACTGTATGTTCCTAACTGCGAGGTTTCGTCACATGAAGAGGAGCTGATTTCGGCCAACAAGCGGTTTACGAAAAGGGTACTGGGATGATATGTGTTCCGAAACAGATTTGAGAATAATCCATCCGGGATAGCCTGTTTTTATGGCAATTGCTTCACATGTATTCTAATACAGATTGTGTCTGAAAAAGGGAAAAATATACATGTCAGTGTGCGAGGTTTCGACCCATCTGTCATCTTGCTGCGACATTTATGTTTCAAAACCGAACAGCTTCCACCTATCGATATCAAAAAGTATAGAACATGCTGAATAATAATAAATAGAAAACTTTCAGGAAAGTTTTTTTTGATGTAAGGAAAGAATGAAAAAAAAAACATGCAGCAGCCGGGATTCGCTGGTGGTCACCCACCCAACTACTAACCGGCCGGCGTGTGGCTTAAGTAAGGCTGAGCGGACGGGAAGCCCTGTTTTCCACACCCTATGGCCGCATGTACTTGTTCCTGCTCTAATGTGGTATATAAGGGTAAGAATATCCTCCAAACTCCAGCAAGGAGTAGTTCCAGTGAAAGTGGCAGATGAGGAGGGTTCCTTTCAGGTCCTACTGTCCAATCCTGCACTGCCCCAGAGCTCTAATGTATCATACTGCTAGTACATACAATAAGGACAGATTTATTGCTTCGAACCGCCCACTGCACGCCCGCGTCCGCGTCCGCGTCCGCGTCCGCGCCCGCGACCCCTCCCCCCTCTGGAGACTCGTCCAGCGTACTCACTGCGCCGACACGCCTCCAGGTAAACATGCTGGAAATCGATCGGGAACCCTCCCGGCTGCTTCATCGCGTCAGGAACTCAGACAAACAGCTCGATGGAGCTCATATCTGCCCCGAGGCCGTCGTACAGGTCTTCCTGTTCAAAGCTGACACAGAGCGGCGACGCCGTGGTTGGGATATCGGTCAGCCGGTGGTCCGCTGGGTCTCTCCGAGTAGGGTGCCTTTCCAGCTGTCGTGAGAAGGCGGCGTGGAGATGTCGATGTGCATCTGCGCCGCTTCCCGCAGGGGGTCCTCGAGGTAATACGGGTTGTGGCTGGCTCGCGCCTCCTCTACCAGGAAGTAGTCTGGCGTTGCCTGGATCCGGTCGTAGCTCTCCTGGTAATCTGCAACGATGCACGCACATCGGCCCAGGATGGGTACCAGATCAGATATGGCAGGTCACCTTCGTCCGTCTCCTCCGTGATGCGCGACAGGTCGTTGTTCATGATAAACCTCGCGTTGATTGCGCGCCGGATGCTGTCGTTATATGTGGTTCAGCCACCTCGGGTTGTAGAGACCACCATTTCGCAAATATGGCATCGTGGTAGATCCCCCGAACAATACAAGAGTACTCCCCTGGGATCATCTGCGGGCGTCTGAGCCGGGCATAGCGATCGATGTTACCGGAGTAGGCTGCGAGGAGAATCAGGAGATCTTTGTTGACAGGTGGTAGATCGGTAGGCAAAGGCGAGTGAAGGAGTAGGACGACCGCACTGTGGTCCGGCGGCTCTGAGTCGTAGTCGTCGATACCCCAATCCTCAGTGATGTTGAAATAAGACGACTCGTCATGGCGAGAAAGATAGAGGTCGGGAAACAAGTCTCTCATAGGCTTAACATGTTTCTGCTTGACCTCCAACAGCGACCGGACTGCAGTGTCACCATTCAAGCAGGCTCCAGCACGCGGGTTAGCAAGGTTGACGGACCGTATATAGTCGTCCATGACAGCGTACTTGACAGGCTGCGCCATGATCTCGCGAAAGATGGCGTCACCATCATTCTGATTGTCGCGCGCTTCCTCGGCGATAGACACGTCCGGAAGAAGCTTTAGTTCGCAATACAGGTCCAGATATCCAGCAGCAGCACACGCGCGGCCAACGTGGTAGCGCATTAGTGGGTACCGGCGTGCGAGCTCCCGGTACGTCTCCTCGGCCGCGAGGTCCGGGTGCCAGATGCAGTAAGGAAACTCGTCCGGAGATGTCATGTCCGGGATAACATTGCTCATAATACTCCGGGCGTTGAGAGCGCGAGTGAACTCAGGGTGGCCAGACAGACCGCGTAGCTCTGACGCGAAGCCGGCATGGTAGCGGATGCCGCGCAGGACACAGAGGCGAGTGACTGGGAGGCCCAAGGCGAAGGGAACCTTCTCGCCGCGGATAGCAGCGGAGCATTCAGCAGCATCGTAGTGTTCCAGGCGCAGTCTGTCCTCCAGAGAGATGTCGGATGTGGGCATGGTGGTTGAGAATCGACATGAAGTGCAGTGAGGAGAGGAGCCCGCTGGATTCACTCTTAGACATCAATAAATAGTCAATTTCGCCAAACAAAGAACAACTCAGAGACTCATTAATATCTGGACTTCATGTTGCAGCCTGTAGGCGACTCAAGAAGTTGAACGAGGAAGCAAGGAGGGAGCTCGTCAGCTTGGGGGAGGGATACGCTGCAGGCATCACCCCTGCTATTAGCAGGCAGCTAGCCCCGCGAAGCCACTATATAGGGTGAGGAAGGCATCTTGGGGCTTAGCTACCAGTCAGAGGATATTTGTGTAGGCTATATTGTCCATGAAAATGCTATATGTTGCTCTGAAGACGGATGTATATCGAGTAGAGATAAAGTAGGCCAGGCCAGGGCTAGGGCTGGACGGATCACGGGACCAGGGCGTGTTCCTGCTGGTGCGATGGCGTCACCGCCGCATCAACGTTCCTCCGAGCTCCGCGCCGGCGGGATTTGTCATTTTGGGCGCGGCGGGCGAGCGAGCATCGGAGCGACGACGACAGTCTAATAATTTCCCGTCTTTCCTCCAGGATCTCTTCTCCTCCTGAATCCTCTTCTAAGACTGTCTTTTCACCCATAGGATCCCAAGCCCGCTGTTCAGGGCCCTAATCTCTCTTCAAACCCCCACGCGCAAGAGCACCTGCTTGCCCCTCACTTCTCCTCCGTCTTCGGCCCTCAACAAGCACGATCACCACCACCATGTCGACCCTCAGAGAAATCACCTCCCAGTCCGACTTCACCTCGCACCTCGCCTCCCTGCAGCCCTCGACGCTGCTGGTCGCCTTCTTCCACACCCCCTGGGCCGCGCCATGCACGCAGATGCGCACCGTGCTGTCCACCCTCGCCGCCTCGTACCCCGCAGCGGACCCGCCCACCGTCTCCTTCGTCAGCATTAACGCTGAGGAACTGCCCGACATCTCCGAGGAATACGACGTGTCGGCAGTCCCGTTCGTCGTCCTCCTCCGCGACGGCAAGGTGCTCGAGTCCGTGAGCGGCAGCGACGCGATCAAGGTCCGTGATGCGGTGGAGCGGCACGCGGGCACCTCCGCCGGCGGAGCGGCGGCGGAGGGCACGAAAGCCTCCATCCCGCCGCCTCTGACGGCCACCCCCAGAGACGCGACCGCCGACTCGCACGCGACCGAGGCGCCCGCGACAAACGGTACTGCCGCAGCGGCAGCTCCCCAGCAGACCCAGCAGCCACAGACCCCAGAGGAAGCCAAGAAGGCGCTCTTCGCGCGGCTCTCAGAGCTCGTCAAGGCGGCGCCCGTGATGCTCTTCATGAAGGGCACCCCGAGCGCGCCGCAGTGCGGCTTCAGCCGGCAGATCGTGAGCATCCTGCGCGAGCACGGCGTCAAGTACGGCTTCTTCAACATCCTCGCCGACGAGGATGTGCGGCAGGGCCTCAAGGAGTTCGCCGACTGGCCGACCTTCCCGCAGCTGTGGGTCAACGGCGAGTTGGTCGGCGGGTTGGATATTGTGAGTTTTCTCTCCTTTTTCCTTTTCCTTCCCTTTTCTCGTGTTACCCGGATCTATGGTTTTTCGTCTGTTTCGATGGCACGTTGTGCTAACCTTTACGCGCAAAATAACAGGTCAGGGAGGAATTCAACAACAACCCGGACTTCCTCAAGGAGTTCAGCGTCAGGCCTTCTTCCACTACCGCCGCGGCGGCATGATCTATGATCATCACCATCGTCATGATAATCGATCGATTCGATCCGATTCGATCCCATCATGCATGTTGATACATCCATAACCTGAAAAAAAAAGGACTGAAGATATATCATACCATATCTATGTTGTGCATGCATCATTTCCGGTTTTTACTTTTGTCTGGGTCCTTTTGTCTTTTTTTCTTGTCTTTTGTCTTGTTAGGTACATACGATACTTGCTACGCTAGACGTCCGTTTTCATTGACTTCGAGCGACGATGAAATGCAATGATTTATTTGTCATGATGGATGTGGATGTCCTTTTCTATTCTATTCTACGCCGATGTATGCTTCGCTTTATTTTCTCTTAATTGAATCAGTACCGAGTACTTCACCTTCCATCTGCATTGTACTGTAGGGCTTTACGTTCTAGCTACCTAACTCAATCACTTGATTGATCAAGATTAATTTATATGTTCACGAGATCGTCTCCCCGATAAAAAGGAAAAAAAAATGTAAATATCATATTTTTTTCATTTTCATTTTCATTTTTTTTTGCATTAAGAGCAGCGTCATATACCAAAACGTAGTCCCGTACTGTACATAGACCTTCTTGCCCATGTACTGTACTTGTACTGTACAGAGTATGGGGTATACAGTCGGATGTGTTAGGTACGGTACAGCACTGTACAGAACCTACCTAAACCTAACCGAGAAAACGACACCTCACACCAGCACAGCACAGCACAGTACACCAGGCCGTCCAGAAGTCAATATCCAAAGAAAAGGGAAGGAAAGGAAACGTGACTCCATATTGACCCACACACAGAGATAGAAACATGTCATTGGCCTGTCTTCAAGTCATTTTCATTTCCTCAGAGAGAGGGGAGAGGAGAGAAGTATATCCACCTCTTTTTTGATTCTTTAGCCAGTTTGGCAATCAATCATCACAATCACAACGCCGTTGAACCACAACAACAACAGCCACAACCAACTGCTACATAATAGATTTATTCCCACCGGTTTAATATTAATTCATTCACGCCGTCTTCTCCTCCTTGGCCTCTTCCGTGGCAGGCTCTGCGGCGCCCTCGTCGAGACGCTCTTCAGCCTCGGCCTCGCCAGCCTCGTTGAAGGCGCCGTACCACGCGTCCGGCATCTTGTGGCGGAGAACACCGAACGTGGACAGGACAGCGTCCTCGTCGACGTAGGCGCCGGCCAACCAGCGCTCGCCGGTCGACGTGTCGAACGCCTTGCGGGCGTGCAGGACGCGGCGGTTCTCGAAGATGGCGCACTCGCCCGGGTTCAGCTTCAGCTCGAACGCGGCGGATGGCGCCTCCAGATACCTGGCGAATCGCCTCAGAGCTCTGATGGCGCGGCGGAACTCGAAGCTCCAGTCCCTCGAGCCGCGGGAGCGGAGCGGGCCCTGGAACGGCGGCGAGTAGTTGACGCGGACGATCTGCGGCGGCCGGCCATCCCTGCTGGGCTGGGTCTCGAACACGGGCCACGAGTTGTGGTAGACCTGATCCTCGTGCACGTACTCGTAGTTGAACTTGAAGTTCCGCAGGGTCTCAAAGTACTGCGGGAAGTGCATCCGCATGTACGTCGCGGCAAGGAAGCCGTCCACGAAGAGCGACTCGCCCCCCTCGCACGAGTTCTTCAGGCAGTGCAGCAGCTGGAAGCCCGGCGGCTCGTTCGTGTACAGCAGGTCCATGTGGAATCCCAGATGCTTGTCCGTGTACGCCACGTTCTTGGCCTCCGGCACGGACTTGACATCCCAGGTGGAACCGTAGAACGAGTTGCGCAGGGGCCCCATGCGCGTCGCGATCTTCTCGACCATCTCGCGCGAGTCCGGGATATCCTTGACGAAGATCAGACCCATCGAGGCCAGGTGGCGCATGGCCTTGGCAAACTTCTCGTCATCGTTCATGTAGTCGTTGTAGGAGATCCAGTGCTGCTGCTCCTTCATCGTCTTTGCGTTCCACAGGTACCGCGCCCTCGCCTGGCGGGAGGTTCCGACGGAATAGGGCGCAGGGGACCTCAGAATGGATTTGCTATAGGTCGAGACGTGGGACTCGTCGAAGCCGCGGACGTCATTCTTCCAGCGCACGACGAGCTGGTTGCCGTCCCACTTCATGCTGCTGGGCACGATGTCCATCGGGATATCGGAGGTCCGGAAGTTGCGTTGCTTCGAGTGCTCGTCGACGCATTGCGGGCAGGTGCAGCAGTCTCGCAGATGCACAAAGTCGTATTCACGGTACAAGACTTTGTCTCCGGCCCTCGGGAGTCCGATTCTAAAGGACCTCGGAGTCAGGCTGATGGTGGGCTGGACGCCATTCTCGAACTCCAGGTCCACGGAAGGAGGCTGCAGTGGTGCTCGCCGCTGACGTGTCTGGGGATCAGCCTGCGGGACTCTGCGGATGAGAGGGTTTTCACCCTGCTGCGAGGTCGAGGTAGAAGCATTGCTGCTCGCGTCCGCCGGCGCGGTCGTTGTCTGCGTCTGACCGACGGAGTAGAGACGGCGGCAGGGCGCAATAGAGGGGAGCACGCCCCGAGAGCGGCGGAGCAACAAACCCAGTGGCCGTGACATTGGAATTGGCGCAGTGTCTGGGGAGAGGAAGTTGGATAGAAAGAAAGAAAGACGAGAGCAAAAGGAAAAAAGTCGAAGCGGGGAGAAGCGAAGGCGGGCGGAGCTCGGCAGCCTTGCCGTTCCTGGCCGTCACGCCGATCCCGAAACGAGACGCGACGTCACCGCGCGGTTCTTCTCTCAAGCAACCGTGCTCGTCTCCGCCATGCCAGCGCCAACCTCTGCCCCTGCGCATCTGCTCTCTGGCTGTTCCTCTGACGTCGACCGATACAGCAGAATCGAGTCAGTGAACTACCGTCACATGTATGTCGGGCGGGGGAGAACACCTCAAGGATGAGGTGCGTCGTGTTGAACATCCAGCTCCCGCAATCCTCCAGCAAGACAGAAGCCATTGACCAGCTCCCAGGGCACGAAGAAACAGGTCGTCCTCGCCGGAGGCATAGCCGGCCTCGTCTCGCGGTATGGTCCCCCAAAAGAGGCCTCAATTGTCGACTGCTCTGGCTCTAACACACGATTGCCCAGTTTCTGCGTCGCGCCCCTGGACGTCGTCAAGATCCGGCTGCAGCTGCAGATTCACTCCCTTTCCGACCCTGCCTCGCACCGCGGAGTGACAGGTCCGATCTACAAGGGAACAATCCCCACCATGAGGGCGATCGTGAGGGAGGAAGGGCTGACTGTAAGTTTTTCTGTTCCGGTTTGCCCTGGACCTGCGACTCGGGGAGAGAGCCTGCAGCACCACCTGAGCCGATTGAACGATCATAACCCCTGATGCCGCTCTCGCAGGGCCTCTGGAAGGGCAACATTCCCGCCGAACTCCTGTACATCTGTTACGGCGGCGTGCAGTTCGTCACCTACCGCAGCACGACGCAGGCCCTGTCGCGCCTCCCGCGCCGGCTCCCGTCCTCGGTCGAGTCCTTCGTCTCGGGCGCCGTCGCAGGCGGCATCGCCACGGCCGCCACCTACCCGTTGGACCTGCTCCGCACGCGCTTCGCCGCCCAGGGCAACGAGCGCATCTACGCCTCCCTGCTCGCCTCGATCCGGGACATCGCGCGACACGAAGGGCCCTCGGGCTTCTTCCGCGGGTGCTCCGCCGCCGTGGGGCAGATCGTGCCGTACATGGGCCTGTTCTTCGCGACGTACGAGGCGCTGCGGCCCGCGTTCCTCGCCTTCGATCATCTGCCGTTCGGGTCGGGCGACGCCGCCGCGGGCATGCTAGCCAGCGTGCTGGCCAAGACGGGCGTGTTCCCCCTCGACCTGGTGCGCAAGCGGTTGCAGGTGCAGGGCCCGACGCGAGGGCGCTATGTGCATCGGAACATCCCCGAGTATCGGGGTGTCTTCAACACGATCGCGACGATTCTCCGGACACAGGGGCTGCGCGGCCTGTACCGGGGGCTGACGGTGAGCTTGTTCAAGGCGGCCCCAGCGAGTGCGGTGACGATGTGGACGTACGAGAGGGCGCTCAAAGTGCTAAGGGAGATGGACATTGATTGACAGGGGGGTCGGAAGGGGGCTTTTTTTTTCTTGTATATGGATGTACATTGCACTTTTCTTAAATTTTTACCCTGTGTTTTCCTTTTGTTTTGTTGCACCACTAGAGGAGCATAGAGAACACTAATAATTATTTTAGTTTTACAATTGTCGGTTTAGTCTTCGTCAGAGCTCAAACTCAAAGCCAAGGGTTACTAGGGAAGCAGGAACACAAAGGGGGTTCTCGTGTTATTAAACGGAAAGAGGGGAATATGTGCGAAGAGACTTTGACGGGTCCACCAAACAGAGATCAAGGGGGGGGGGGGAATATGGGACAGAGAACGGTCAAAATACAGCGCAAAATACCCGACAATTAGTATTCGGCGCCCTCCTCGCCCTCCGCGTCGACGCTGTCGCTGGCAACCTCCTCGTAGTCCTTCTCGAGAGCCGCAAGGTCCTCACGGGCCTCGGAGAACTCACCCTCCTCCATACCCTCACCGACGTACCAGTGCACGAAGGCGCGCTTCGAGTACATGAGGTCGAATTTGTGGTCAAGACGGCTCCAGGCCTCAGCGATGGCAGTAGTGTTGGACAGCATGCTGACGGAGCGGTCGACGGGCGCGAGCTCGCTGTCTGGGACGCGCACCGGCTTCTGGTAGTTGATACCAAGCTTGAATCCAGTGGGGCACCACTCAACCAGGTTGAACGAGGCCTTGGCCTTGACCGACGCAATGGCGGCCGTGCAGTCGCGGGGCACAACGTCTCCACGGTACAGCAGGGCAACCGCCATGTACTTGCCGTTGCGCGGGTCGCAGACAACCATCTGGTTGTTCGGCTCGAAGCCTGCAAGCATAGATGTCAGACACTTCGTAATCATCGCTACTAGGGCAGTTTTCGATACGTACACTGGAAGGTCAGGTCGTGCACCTTGAAGCTCTCATGGGAGCTCTTGTCCCTGGAGACGACAGGAGCGTAGGAGATCAATGGGTAGTGGATACGCGGGTAGGGGACCAGGTTGGTCTGGAACTCGTTCAGGTCGACGTTCAGGGCACCATCAAAGCGAAGGCTGGAGGTGATGGAGCTGACGACCTGGGCGATCAGGCGGTTCAGGTGCTCATAGCTGGGGCGGGGGATGTCGAGGTTGCGGCGGCAGATGTCGTACACGGCCTCGTTGTCGACCAGGAAGGTGCAGTCGGAGTTCTCGATGGTGCTGTGGGTGGACAGGACGGCGTTGTAGGGCTCAACGACGGCCGTCGACACACGGGGGGCCGGGTAGACAGAGAACTCGAGCTTGGACTTCTTGCCATAGTCGGTCGACAGACGCTCGAGCAGGAGCGCACCGAAACCAGAACCGGTACCACCACCGAACGAGTGGAAGATCAGGAAGCCCTGGAGGGAGTTGCAGTTGTCTACAGAAATTAGCACGCGGACGCGGTGTGATGCGAAGCAAGGAACCTACCGGCGACACGGCGGATGCGGTCAATGACGTTGTCGACCAGCTCCTTTCCGACGGTGTAGTGGCCACGGGCATCTGGACTCATCAGCATCACGTCTTTCGCAGATCAATAACATTGTCGCTCCTCGTACAGTTGTTGGCAGCATCCTCCTTTCCACTGATCAGCATCTCAGGGTGGAAGAGCTGGCGGTAGGGACCGGTACGGATCTCGTCAATGGGCTACAGCAATCAGTCAATCTTCCCTCGTTACTCCTCTTTCTTTGCCCTTGGCATACGCACCGAGGGGTCGAGATCGACGAAGATGGAGCGGGGGACATATTTGCCGCTGCCGGTCTCGGTGAAGAAAGTCTCGAAGGAGCCCTGCTCGCCAATGTCCTTGGCATCCGGGTCGGGACGACCATCAGCCTTGAGGCCGTGCTCGAGCAGATACCTTGAGGGCAAAAAGTCTCAGTCTGGATCGTGACATTTCACGTATCGGAGGGGGGTTTTGAAAAGCGGTGAAGACATGTACGTACAGCTCCCAGCAGCTGTTTCCCAGCTGGGTACCGGCCTGGCCGATGTGAAGGTGGCAAACCTGGACGGAGAATGTCAGTAGACTGTCTGCAGCAGGGGGTTGGAGCACTGTGCGTTGAGAGCATGGTCGTCGCCCGACGCGTCACATGGGGTCAGGGGCGTATCGTGGGTGTAAATACACGGGGATGGAGCGCACATACCTCGCCTCTCATTGTGGTGGATCAACAGCGTCTACGGGGAATGCACAAAACGAGGTCCAGAGGCGCGCAGAACGGTCTGGACGAGGAGGAGCAGAGGACGACGGCGATGGCGATGGAGATGGAGAGATGAGGTTCGCAAGTCGAGCGGGAGACAGACAGGAGAGCGTGTTGGCGGGAGGTGAGGAAACAGGCGTCTCGCGAACCGGCCAATCAGAGCCCGCCTGGCCCCCCTGAGCGTCGCCCGCCCACGGCTCCTCCCAGGCACTCCCGTGAGAGCCAGCGGCCGTTGTCGAGTAGGCGTGGATGGAAATATCGATTTATCTCCATCTTGCTCCCTACCTATCTTCTCCAGCGCGTGAGCACGGAAATCGTAGGGCCCGTCCGTTTTGTGCGCTTGCAGAAGGCACAGGCCAGCATGTACCCCGGACCCCGTACCCCATCATGACCCCAGGTAGAACACGGACTCCAGCTCGACAGCCTTAAGAGGATGCGAACTGTGCCTGAGGCTTTGAGCACGCCGTTGGCAAACGCCTGACCTGAGAATTTCCGCTGCCTAGAAACGTCGCGCGGATCCGATCGAGCTGGGCCACGGCATCCACGACCTGGTGTCGAAGACGACGTACTCGCGCTTCCACGGGACGAATACGGTGCGCGACTTCGTCGAGGCGCCCGGCCAGATGCTGGAGAACTGGACGGCCATTTCTGCATATGTCACCGTTGTCTATGCTGCTGCACTTTCCCCGGCTCTCCAGGATGCTCTGTCATCCTCTTGGAGGAAGTCCTGTCCAAAGACTGTCGAGTCAGAATGGCAGATGATGAAGCTCCCATGGAATTGCGGCCCTTGCGGGTGATGGAAGTTCTTTTTTACAGCACAAGGCTTGTATCGTGAGACCATAGGCAGGCATCCCTGCCTTCAACGTCCTTTTGACACCAGGCAAACCAACCGTCAAACGGGAAACAAAAGATTCCAGTCTCCTCTCTTTTTAAAACAGAATAGTGTCGGTTGACACCACAAACAAGGGCTTTGCAGAAGGATTCATGGACTCTCGAGGCGCAGATAATGGCTACAGATAATGTCCCTATCTGCATCCCCGGTGCGGACACGGTTGGTGGTTACTCATGATATTTATTTGCGACGACGCAAATCCCGTGGTCGTTGTGGGACTGTCTCTGCTCCAAGTACGCAGGTCATCAACCCTTTTGCCGTCTTCGTCTTGTATCAGCCTGGTTTAGTATTGCGGGAGACGATGTTTCTGATCTCCTAGAAGCAACGACTCCGCTGAAGCGGTATTTAGAGCCGGCTTACCGGTCACAACACTCATTTTACTCCCCTGCCTAGCGGAGGATGGTATCCAGCGTCTGACCTGTGCACAGAAATGATATTCCTTTGCCTGCTCGTGGCTAGCTTGTTAAGCGTGTTGGCAATTACGTGATGTGTATGACGACGAGAAAAGAGCGCAGTGAAAGCATAGCTGTTGGCCTTGGGGACACAGCTAACTTGAACGATCTTGTCGCAAGTGCAAAGACAGTCTCCAGGCATACGTTGAACATTGTTCCAAGGCACGACGGCGATGGGCCTCTGCCCTCTGTACATCACGGCGCAGAAGTGTCAGCTGCATTCTTTCGACCGAAGCGCAGTTTGGTGGCAGTGCCCCAGGACATGACGCTTGTCGCAGGATTTCCATTCCCTGCATCTTTCGAGGATGACGATGCCGCTGTCCTCCCAAGAAATGGAAATGGCCCACCTTATACGAGATCAGCAAGAAAAATGACGACAAGCACGGTCACGTCGTTTGAATCACTCAAACGGAACTGTTCCCAGAGATCTCTGGGCCACAGTGGCAGAGACATCTGACATTGTTGACCGGGGGCGCAGACGAGTCTCCATGTCGAAGGCTTGAAGCCCGTTGAGGCTCACGTGACCGTACTTCGTCAGGACGACGAAACCCCTTCTGCATGCAGCCGGGTTATGCTCCCGGAGTACGCCGTGTGTATAATTACTCAGCAGGATAGGGTTTCTCTGGAGCACTATTGTTAAGAGGACCGAATGGAGGACTATCGATAGCAGAACCCCGGGCTCTCCCATACGGAGTATTAATATTGCCGGGTCCCGGATGATATCTCGGTCGTAGCCCTGATCGAGCGAAAATCCCGTGCTGTTTTAAGGGTGGGTGCGCGGTCATGGCGTGAAACGTTACTCCGTCTCCAGGCGTTAAATTAGCAGCAGATCCGGGAGCACGGTGGCCGGTGCCTGGTGGCGGCGCCACACGCGGGGCGTCCTGCGGGTCTGGACCTGCAAGTCGAGCTTTGAACCCGCGCAGAACTCGGGAAGCACCAGTCAGTCAAAGAGAGGAAAAAAAAATATAGCTATCAGAAACAGGACAACATGGACCTTCTAGGGACACAGCAAAGGTCGGATACAGCTGCAAAAGAAAAAGCTGGAAACTAGCTTTCCTGCTTCTGCACTCCGTTGAAATCTTATCAAATGGTGCAGGCCCGCTGTACAACTCCAGAAGTGTGACATGACAGACCTGAGACGCTGCAGTCCACCGGCCAAGGTCCATCATCCATGGAACGCTGCGCGGCAGACCAAGAGACCGGCAGCAGCTGTCGGAGACTGACCACCGCCGCAAGGAACAAAGTTTATTATGATTGATGATTCTCGTTACCTGTCGCCTTTCTTATATCCCGGTCTGCCAGGGCCACCGCTGGGACGGCACGCGGGCTCCATCCGGGACCGGTCTGAAGCAGGGTTCTACGCAACATTTGGTACCTGGCAAATGGCACGCCATGTCGTGCAGGGCCCCGGAGCCTGACAAGGCGTCGATGGAGACGCCCTGGGGCCCGCACAGGTCGAGACCCGCGCAGCGAGAGGGCAGTGGTGGAGCCCTATCTGAGCAAGCCGATCGCAGTCGTGCAAGACGCGGCTTCTTGGGCTTTTCTGGCGACACAGAGGCCGCTGCTCCGACGAGCTCCACCGCCACGCATCGCCATTTTCTCACTCGCCTGCTATCTCCCACCTCACCAGGCTCACCTCGACTCACGGTGCGCCTATCACGATGCGGTTCAGTGGTCTCGACATGGGTCCCGATCTCTGCGTCTCCCGCATTTCGGCGTCCCTGCTATCTTGGTTGTGTGCCGCGGCGGCTCGTCTCGACCGTTATATGTACTCCACCTCTCCTCCTCCATGCCGTGCTCGGTCGCTCAGCTCTCCCCGCGTTCTTTCTCACCTCTGTGTTGTCAATAATACTTCTCTTCTTCGTCTCGTGGATGCTGCGGGGAGCTCTGTCGCTGCCACATTTGTCCATCCCTTCCGTTCTTTTCATGTGTCGCTCCTTTTTCTGCGCATACCGGAATTGGCAGCTCAATTGCACCCGACATCCCAGATCTTGGGCGGACTGCCCAGTCCTGTTGTACACAGATATTTATTGACCATTGACCATCCTTCTGATTGACGTATTCCAGCGACTGGCCTGGTGCCAGCAATGTCGACCCCCGTCGAGGAGCACCCCGCGCCAAGGGATGCGGCCGAGAAGAAGACCAACGATGACCTTTCTCCTTCTGACGACAGCACTGCCGTTCAAGACGGCTTGAAGGAGGCCAGTCCCGACTTGAGCGTTGACACTGAGCAAGAAGCGCTCCTCCGGCCGCCGCAGCTGTCGCCATCGCAGAGGCGCGAGCATGCAACGCGGCTCGAGGATGATCTCGCGGTCATGGAGGCAGAGCGCGTGGCCTCCAGCTCGCAGTACGATCCGGATGATGACAGGGAGAGCCATGCCTTATCGTCAGTAAGGCGATCTCGCTCGCACAAGTCCCAGGTAGTCGATGAGTTCGACGTGGCCACAAACCCGCTGCACGAGAAAGCAGCCGCCTATAACCCTCCAGAGAACCCAAGCACCAATTTTGCCAAGTTCTTCATAAAGATCCACAATTCCAGCTTCATCATCCGCTACTTCACCTACATCGTCCCGGTGGTCTTGATATTACTCATTCCGTTGCTGGTGGGTGCACTTGCCTACGAGAATGCCAACGTTGGCGGTGTTAAGCTGCTGTGGTTTTCCGTCTGGCTGGAGATTGTCTGGTTGACCCTGTGGGCTGGAAGAGTACGTGTCAATGATTTCCGGCTGCCATCTCGGCGAGGCTCTGCTAACAAGTGCGGCTAGATTGTCGCAAAGTGTATTCCCGGTCCGCTGGGCCTGTTGGCATCCCTGTTCACGAACAACGCGAAAAAGTGGCGTGATCTGGGCAAGTCACTGGAGCTGCCCGCGACGCTCTTCTTCTGGTGGCTTGGTGTGGAGATCTCGTTCCTCCCGACGATGACGAACCATCACATCGATGGCGACCGCACGACGCGAAATTGGGAGCGGGTGGTGAACAAGATCATCATCTCCGTGTTCGTCGGAACGATTCTCAACTTCATCGAGAAGATTATTATCCAATTGATCGCAATCAGCTTCCATCTGCGCACCTATTCGGACCGCATTGAGATCAACAAGTTCCAGATCGGCAGTCTGACCAAGCTGTACGCGTACTCGAAGCAGAAGATTGCCATGTCGGACGAGGAGTTTGAAGAACATAAGGAAAAACGGCTCTCCGGTGTCAAGACTCCACTGCAGTATGCAGGCCGCGCCCAGAAGGTGGCACGGGAGGCGCTGAACAAGGTCGGGGACGTTGCGGGCGCTGTCGCGGGTGATTTCACTGGCAGGAAAGTGAACAAGAGCAGTGATCCCCACCAGGTCGTCTTGACGCTGCTGAACACCACATCGGGCAGCCAGGTTCTGGCCCGACGACTGTACCGGACATTCGTCCGCGAGGGTTTCGACACGGTGTTTTCTGGCGATCTCAAGGCGGCCTTTGACAACAACGATGAGGCGGATGCTGCTTTTGCCATGTTCGACAAGGATATGAACGGTGACATCTCCATGGAAGAGCTTGAAGCCGTCTGTGTTGAGATTGGGCGGGAGCGCAAGTCCATCACTGCGTCTCTGAAGGATCTGGACTCCGTCGTGTCCAAACTCGACGATGTCCTGGTCTTCATCGTTGTCGTCATCACCGTGCTAGTTTTCCTCTCGTTGATTTCGACTTCTGCCGCCGGCGTGCTCACCTCCGCCGGCTCCACGATCCTCGCCCTCTCTTGGCTCTTCTCCGCTACGGCCCAGGAATTCCTGCAGTCGGTGGTGTTTGTCTTCGTCAAGCACCCGTTTGATGTCGGCGACCGTGTGTCCATCTACGGTAACACCGGCGCTATGCTGCGCGGAGACGACTACTTCGTGAAGGAGATTTCTCTCCTGTACACTGAGTTCAAGAAGATGGAAGGCCATGTCGTCCAGGCTCCCAACAGCTACCTGAACACACTCTTCATTCTGAACCAGCGCCGTTCCGGCGCTCTCGCGGAGGCTGTCCCTATTGTTATCAAGTACGGCACAACCTTGGAGCAGATCGACGCTCTGCGCCAGCGTCTGCTGGAGTTCGTCCGTAGCGAAAAGCGCGAGTACCAGCCCAACATTCTGACGGAACTGCGCGAGGTCACCGAGAACTACTCCATCACGCTCAACGTCGTCTTCTTCTACAAATCAAACTGGCAGAACGAGTTGCTGCGCCTGCAGCGCCGCAACAAGTTCATCTGCATGCTCATGGTCTCCTTGCAGGAGATTGGCATTGAAGGACCGCGCATGAATCTCCAGGGTGCCAATGTCGATTTCCCGTTCCACGTCACCCACCATGGCATGCCGCCGCCTTACTCTGCGGCTACCAGCGACAACCATCACCCGCCACAGACTCCGGTCGGCGGGCCAAGCAGCGACCTTTCCGGTATTCCAGAGGAGAATGAAGAGCCCAGCGGCACACCCCGCCATCGCCCCTCGATTCTGCGGAAAGGGATGAATGTTGCGGCCGCTCGCGCCCGCGGCGAGTCCATCTCCAGCAACAAGCATGTCGACTTTTCGCTGGGCATGCGCGAGGTCGCATCCGGTGACCCGATCAGCGATGTGTACTGGGACCGCCGCGGCCGCGGCAAGATCGACGAGGTCGTGCGCAACGTCAACCGTGAAAACGCCGAACGACGTATGCGCGAGGCAGAGGAGGCACAGCCACGCTCTTCCCTGCAGTCACCGCGGTCGCCCATCGGATCCAACGTTGATTTCCCCCAGGCCACGGGAGGTCTCGAGGGAGGACGCATGTCCCTCGACTCCACCAGCCGCCCTAGCCTCTCGTCCTCCATCCACCGCAGGCGCTTCCTCAACCGCTTCGGCACGTTGAGTAGTAGGGATCGGGACCGAGACGCGCAGGAAGATCTCATGGAGCAGGGTCGCTACGGGGACCACGAGTCTATTCACGACGCCAGGCGATCGGCCGAGTTCGATCGGTACAGTAGCCGGTGATTCTCTCTTCTTTTCTTTTCACGTATATCGTCAGTTATTCAACGTTAACGAACATACCCCTGCTGTCTGATGCCATGTTCATGTAGAGTACCTTCAGCCATGTATACTATACTATCGACCATATAGACTATATGAGACACTTGGAGAAGCACTTAGAGAGGAATTGATTTTGAAAAAAAAGTCTTTGATGATAATTCAACTGCCGCCTTCGTTATATAACTTCCCTCGCTTTGCTAGGTGTGAGAATAGAATATCGAAAGTCCTCCATGACACCTCAGTAATCGAACTTATATAAAAGAAAGGTGCTTGCTACCTGTGCCTCACTTATATAACAAACAACCCGGTGACCTGTGCAAAAAAAAAGTAGATAGAGATACCACCGAACGCTAAGCTACAATTGCTTCAAAGGAGATGCGTGCGGGTCAGCGAGGCCTGCTAGGTTAGGTGGCTTTAGAATGTTACCTAATGTCTGTCCGGACTCTTTTAAACTCTGCAAATGTACGTGTACTATACAGTACATTAATTAATGGTCACACTGGTGCATTATTGAGAAAATATATATATATTTTATAACAACCACAATATCCGGAGTTCCAAACCTTGATATCACATCAACAAGGGTAAGGGGTAACGAAGGAAGGTCACAAGCTGGTTAGCTTTTATTTAAATCCGAGCAAGACATTATTCCAAGGAGTTATATATATAACATCCATAGGGAAATTAGCAATGTCCTCTGACCAAGAAAAGCCAAAGGTCGAAGCCGGGCCAAATCTGGTGGTACTGTACTATGCAAGATAACCTCGAGATTGTTTTCCCTCTTAGATTGCGTAATCTATACACAATAATCACAACTCGGGTCGTGTCAGCGACTATAACTAACTAACCTTACCCCGACAGTAGTATAAGGAAGGAGACTACCTATAAACTGGCTACCTACCTGGTTGATGGGAAGTGCCGGCAGGACCAGCCGGTTGGCGGAACCTTACAGTGAACTTGGCGGATTGGGCGGGAACTTGTGCCAAAGAAAGGACGGAAGAAGTCATATGCATATATATATATATATGATTCTAGCTGCACAGCCCGCTTCCTTTTTTCCCCCTCTTCTTCTTCCTACAGTACCTGCGTACTCACTTCTTCCTAACTCGCAAAGGCATCCTCTCTATATTCCATCTCTTGTTAACATTACCTACTCGAGAGGTCCTCGTTATAGATATTAGATTCTACCCCGTCCTATCCTATTCTAGCACCTTATGCAGTATATGGGATAGGAGAAGTGACAGTGACATAGCGAGGCGAGCAGAGCTGCAGAAGCATTTCGAAAGAATAGCTTATTTGTTCAATGCTATACTAACACGAAACGCTCCAAGCCGCATGCTTCCTTTCTTGCCTTGTCTCTACCTGATTCCTGCGTATCTATAATGCTATATATACTTTCGCGGATATGGACGAATCTGGCACATACTATTATTGATGCTATTTGCATCCACTTCTTCCCTTCGACATCTGACCTCCCAGAGAGAGATTTCTTAATCTACTTATATACAAAATATCTTTCGTCTTTCCTTCTTCCCCCCTTCTGGCACCCCTCCACCCTCTTCTCTCATCGCCACGCATTCCGTTCGGTTAGTCCCAAATTTGAGTCGCTATTGCCCGAAAAAAAAGACATCCTGCAATTGGTTACTTAGTAGTACTTGCCGGCCGGACCTTTTCTTTAATATGCATACATAAATACGCAACTTCTTTTTGACTGCAATCTTACAAATTTGACACGAAAGACCAAAGCCACTGCAAAAAGCTACAGCTACCTAAAAGCTGCCTAATTGAAGGACTGCTACTCGCGGTCGCTGTCGCAGTCAGCTGGTATCCACTGCGCCGAGAGCCAAAGCTGCTTCGAACCGCTAGGTGGGTTCACTACCTATGCTGTGTCCGGATTCATCTTGTCGAGAACTATAACCATCTGCATCTGCTCCAATCAAATATCCGAGAGAGTGCAGCCCAGTTATTTTCATATGCAATCATGTCTAATTTCTTTCTATATTTTGCCATCACCAAATTATTCTGTCCTGCTCTAACAAGAGACTCGGAATGACAGTTGAACTGAGGATGGCTGCTGTTATTAATGCTGCAAATGCATTTGACATTGGACATCGACGATGACATTATATTGGAAATCTAATGCAATTGATAAAGATTTATTTATTTCGATAAGGCTCTCATGCAATCGATTAATGGAGAGACAGACCGAAACCAGAAACTTAAAGGAGGAAAAGAAAGTCTTCTTTACTGATCAAGTCTGATACGTACCTAGTCGCGAAGTTCTATACAGCTACCTCCTACTTCAATGCCCAGCAAAAGGCCAAGGCTGAGCCAAAAGCCAAAGCCGCGTCGAACCCGGCCCGACAAGATGAGAAAAGTCTATCCTGGGTTACAGCTCCATGTAATCATCCCGCTCATATTTCTTGGTTGATATATGCTTGCGAATACCTCTACAATACACTGTTAAGCTTCTCAGCCAGACCGCCTGTTGCGTGGGCGCATAAAACTGATAGATCTGAGCTCTCTCAAGACTATGTTGTACTGCAGTTTCTCGTTCCTTGGTTAAAAGCCTTTTCTTTCCAATGAAAGCACGTGGGAGCCCCCCCCCCCGATTACTCCATCTCCTCGCTTGGAGTCGAAAATTCCATCCAGAACCTCTCCTCTAGGGTGGCTGAATCGCATATTATCCTGGCTGTAATTCATGATGCATTGAGAATTTGAAAGGTTGGGAGAACAGATAATGGATAAGTGCTTTGCATTTCTATAGAACAAAATTTGTGCTTTCTATGAAGTCAGCCTTGCGTGATGCAGGGCGTGCCTGGGGCACTGGTGATGCCCCGGCGGTGCTATATGATGTTATTAAGCAGAGCCCAGTGAGCGATTTTGACATACATCGCGGCCATACCCAACTCCTAGCGTGTCGACTCTATTATTGGTTCCAGGCCTGTCGACAGGTGTGAGGTGGTTTGTCTGTCCCACCTGGTCTATATCCGCTTCCAGTTTTTGATGGCTACAACAATGGCGACGAGTCCAGTGCCTACTATCCCCGTAGGTCGAGGGCCGCCTGCCGAACGCGCAGTAATCCACAACGTGCACATCTACGATAATCAAAACCCGCATCAAAGAATCGGTGGTCTGCATCTGACAAATGGCGTCACAAAAGTGCTCTTTTATCACATGGTTGGGATCTTGATTCGTGTCACTCCGCCTTGGTCTCTGAGGGACGAGAGTATCGAGAACTCGAGAGAAAGGAGGACCCGCTATTGGCGGGTAATTATTTTATCGTCTCACGAGGTCAGTTTGCCTTTTTACCTCCTTCTTTTTAGGAGGGAGGAAGTTGCTAACAGATAGAAACTTAAAGCTTTGTAAGCTGACGGAGAAACAACCTCTTACTCGGACAACGTCTCGTCCACCTACCTCAAGACAATATGATCTATTTACTAACGCAGTGCGCCTCCGTGATCGTCGCTGCGTTGTAACAAAACTGGCAGTGCCACCTGAATTTGTTGAGGCTGACTACTGGCTTCGCTGGACTGCTACTCACGTCTCCCCCCGTAGCATATTGAGCACATTGGTCAGAGAACAATTTCGACAGCTTCATCACTGTACCGGGCCCGGACGGGGACAACATCAACTCCATCCAGAATGGACTCCTGCTTAGGAGCGACATTCAGCAGAAATTCGATAGCTATATATTCTCCATCTGCCGCGATGTATGACGTCGTATTTTCTTTGTCTTATCTTTAGTATTTATAATATCTGACAAGCACCTCAGGATAACTACAAGATTGTCTGCTTCCTTCCAGATGTGACGGGCATTGCAGGCACCCATCTTGACGAAAAGTTTCTTCAGGACCCTCAACGGCCTCTGGATGAACTACTGGACTGGCACTTCGAGCAGGCCGTGCTTACCAACATGAAAGGGCGCGGGGAGCCGGTTTTCAAACACGACTTCCCACCAGGTTCCGACATGGTCGGGGAGATCCTGAGGGGTCCCAAAGCACCAGAAAGAATGGAATTTGAGCTATTTACCAGACTCGGGCATTTGGCGACGGATGAGGAAGAGGCGGGAGTAGTGAGCAGTGGCAGCACTAGGACTGATACCCACGTACATGTACATATTTCTGGAGCCACGAGCAATCATCACAAAGACTGTTTAGAACTGTACATGACCAAAAGAATAACCTTATACACGATATACGCTGGGTAACAGCACTAATCTTTCCTGTTAGAAAGCATAGCGTGCATGATGATTTGTATTGTTGAAATATACCATGACCAAGGGGATCAAGCAAATCATGTCCGTGGAGGAGGTTGATGAAGGCCATGTTGCTGTTCCTATTCATGAGCTGGAAATGTATAATACCAAGAATATTACGATTCCTACTGTTCTACCTTTTCTCCTGCCCTACCATAGCTGCACCCTCACAACTTCCTGGGCGATTATATGGATTGTCAGCACCAGGAACACTACAACGCAAGCGGAAGCCCTGTCCCCGCGAGGCCAGCAAAAAAGATCTCTTGGGTTGCTTGTCGGGAGGACCGCCAGTCCAGTGGACGAAGCAGACGCAGCAAGCAGCCGGCGTAGGGGCAGTGGAGGCTATTGTCAAGACACCGGAATGGCCCCTGGCACCGCCGATCTCTAGGATGTTGTCTTGTGCCCGGGTTGAAATTCATGTTGGAGAGGGAGATTTCCGTGTTGTTGAGATCGGAGACCATATACGCGCTGCGGAGGAAGATATCTCTGCGTGGTGCAATCCCGATGACGCAGGCTGCCCTTGACGACCACCACCAACCACCAACCGCTCCCTCAATTAATCACAATCTAGCAGCAACGTCTATCCCACAACTCAAAATATATAAAAAGAATGGAAAAAGGGAAAAAAAAAAAGGAAACCTACAACAGACGGGATTCGCTGGTGGTCACCCACCCAACTACTAACCGCCCGGCGTGTGGCTTAAGTACGGCTGAGCGGACGGGAAGCCCTGTTTTCCACACCCTATGGTCGTAGGTGTCATATTATGACTAGAGAAGACTTTTATAGATCTCGGAGGATAGGAAGACGTTGCTTGACAAGTTAGCAACGCATGTGCATTAAATTAAGATTGTTGGATTGAATTGGAAAGGGGCACATCCTGTACCATCCAGCTGCCTGTGACTTGTCATTGAAATGAAACAAAAAGTAACATGAGATTGGTCTTATCGACATCATCCTTCCTCCCTCGACTGTGCTGTTGGAGGTGTGTTCACCAGGGATTAGGTACCTTTTGCAGATCGCAGACACGTGTGGGCTGCAAGAGAGAACTTCCAGCATGACCATATATGCAGTCAGTACCGTACATCATAATGGACACACGATAACGATCCTGAGCAGAGCTGAACTCATATTGACCTCTTCACACATGACCTCATAGACACATAAATACATATATACATAGACGGACAGCAGAGATCATTTACCTAGGCAGGTCGTCATTAAATAGCCTTGCCAGCAAGCAAGAAGCCAATTTCAAAAATATGGACACGGAAAGAATTCAAAACAATCATCATCTCGCGGGAATGAACTCCTTTTCATCCTGCTATTTTCTCTCCTAAATCTCTGACACTCAATTTCAGTCCGGGAGCTTGACATTCCATTTTTGCCAATTTTTTCTTGGTACATCATTTACCTTTCGTCTGACTCATTCTCTTTTCCCTATCCTTCCCGCGAAGCATTTGCTTCCCTTTTTTTTTTGCTTCTCTTTCGTTGAATACAGCCACGCACACATAATTCGAATTGGTATGAAATGAAATGATAAAGGAGAGATGCTGATCATAGTAACAAACCATGTCTTAGACAAACTGAACAACCTGGCACCGACCACCACGCCCAAACACCTGCTCACTGTTGATAGTATCCGAATGAAAAATAACAAACAGGAATGAGTGGACTATCGAGAGGAGAAACGAAAAAGGCTTTCCGGCAGTGACACATGAAACGAAACAGAGACAGGAGGAATGGTAAACATAGAACGGCAGTAAAAGAATAGACACAGCGTGGAGGGGAAAAGAAAAGAAAAGAAAAGAAAAGAAAACGGGCAAGGCGCGAGGATCGGTATTTGGAGTCCCCCAGCATCAGCATAGAACAAACAGTCATCACTATATCGGCTAGTCACAATTGCCATCCTAAAAAAAAGGTAATTGAAAAGCTCTCATCGCTTCTTCCAATGCAAAATGCTCATTTTGCTCCTCGACGGCGGACGAGGTGTCGGATCGGAATCTAGATCCTCGTCCGAAGGGGCAGGAATATGTACCGGCTTTGGGGTTACATCTGCGTCCGTAGCAGCGTCTGTGTCTCTGTCGGCACTTTCGCTTGATTCAGGAGCGTTGGTGGCAGGGTCTTCCGCAGCGGTGATCGGCTCAACTGTTGCTGCACCAGAACCTGCAACTTTCGGAAAAATTATCGGGGGAGTGATGTGGCCTTTCTTCTCCGACTTAGAGTTTGGTGCTGCCACCGGTGGTGTTGGAGTGTGAGGAGGGAGAGAGGAGGCTTCCTTGCCATGTTGAGGAAGTGAAGGTCGCTGCGGTGTTGCGGATTGCTCTAACTGTGGCTGAGACGCTTCTGGAGGTGTAGGCGCTTCCCGCTGCGTTTCATCTTCTACCAAGGTCTCAAGCGCCACTTCTGGGATATGGAGCTTTTCGAGTCTATCGGCCAACTGACTCGTGGATGAATCACAAGGTTCTTCGTTTCCTTCGTTAGAGTTCCTCGCACCCTCGGCTCTTTCGTTATCCAGTGTATCCTTCTCTTTCTTCGGAATCTCCTCACTTCCGCTGACAACGCTGCCGCGACTGTTTGTTCGCATCATCTCAATTCCCAGTTTGGATCCCGAGCGAGGACCTCTGGGGTGGGGACTGCGGGTCCGCACTTGAGCGTGACCAAGTTCTTCGTCTTCATCATCGCCTGACTCTGCACACTCGTATCTCTTTTTGTCAAAAGACTCCCTCTTTGCGCGAATACCTTCGACTGACCGCTGCTTTTTGGGAGTCAGTAGACCTGTTGAATTGACAGTGGCGGGCGCAGAGGTAGCATGAAACAGGTGCGGGAAAGCTGCCACGGTGGGATTGAGTTTTGGCTCCATCGGCCCAGGGGACGCTGAAAGATCCTCTGAGATGCCCAATCCGCCTTGATTACTGCCCCATTCGTCGGTATGGCGGCTGATGATCACGGGAACTTCTTCTGGCTTTATCGAGTCCATATCACCAAAGTAGCTGCTCCCGACAGAGTCTTCTCGACTAGATCCACGGTAGGAGCTGGGCAGGTGCGGAAAGCCGGAGGATGTCGAGCTGGGGCTGTCCTCGTTGCGTACTGACGCTTGACGCGACGCAGGCGGGATCATCAGGGGATGTGAGGGGTTGTAGTCCTTCGGCGGAGGCTTCCACTGACAGAATTTGCACAATACCTCAGTCAATTTAGTCAGGGTGGGAGGCTTCTCAATGAGCGCGTCGAAGTAATGAGTCTCGGGTAGATCCTTGAGGTAGCCCGTCACAGCAATTATAGGAGTGTGCGTGTTGGCACTCCGCGTTTCTCGGATCATCCGAGCAACGTCCGCCCCATTGATCTGTGGTAGTTTGAACTCTGTCATGATTATGTCGAACTGCACTTCACTCAAGGCATATCGCATGGCCTCCGAACCGTTCTCGGCTGTGATTGTACGGCAGCGCAGTTTCTCGAACAAGCGTTCCATAACGAGTCGCGAAACAGGGTGGTCTTCACAGATGAGTACGTCAAGGGGTCGGAAGAATGGCCCTTCGTTAATGTTGATCTGTGAAAGACGCCTGGAGCTCTGTCTCCGGCGTTGAACCTTGAGAAGGGCCTTCGTGCGGGGATCTTCATTATCCGACGACGAAGGCGAGAGATCCAGAAGTTGACTTCGGCGTTTGTGATGGCCCGGTATGTATTTCTCCCTCAGGGGCGACTGGAACTCACCATCCTGAGAGCCAACCGTCTGCGATCTCGCACGCGCCTTCGGCACGCCGCTTTGACTGGCTGTTGTTGCCTTATCCGGCGAATTGGCAGGAATCCTTGCAGTTCTAATTGGGGATGGGGCCGTAGATCCTAGCTTTAGGTTAGTCATCAGACGAGGCGGCTCAGCGGCGCTTCCGGCCGGCAGAGAACTGCTGGACTGGTGCGAATAGGTCGAAGAAGAGCCAGATGTCTTCCTGCGCTCATGATTCTGACCGGTGCTGAATTGAACCAGGAGCGGAGACGAAGGCTGGGACGGTCGGCTCGGTGATGAGGTCGCCTGGCTGAGGTTTGACGGGGAGCCAGGCCGATTGCTGCTGCCCTTATTTTGCGACATGGTCCGTTTAAGAGGCGTCGTTACAGGTGAACTGCCTTCTACAGACGGTCCGGAGCTGGAGACTGGGGTCTGCGCAAGTGACGTGGATTGCCGCTGCTGTGCCTGCATAGCTTCCTGGCGTAACTTCTGGATGACGTCCTTGTTTGCCTTTTCGAGGATGGGAAGGTTCTTGAAATTGAAGTTTCCGAAGTCATCGGCCAACAGAGGCTCGCTGAGCCTTCTGCTGCGTGCATCGCGGACGTGTGGTGGGATGTGCAGTGGCATCAAGCCTCGCTTGACCGAGTTGACCTGCGAACGGACCTTGAACAGCGCATCATGTGGGCGATCCGGATATTCGCCTGCACTGAACGGATGTGACGAAAGTTGATCCTCGAGGTCATCAGTAAATGCTTGAAGCGTGGCGCCACGAGCATCAAAGTATTCCGTGTCCTCGGGATTTTCTGTGTTCGGTACGAACTCTGCCTTGTCTTCCAGAAGCGTATCCCAGTTGATGTCTGAAAACCAGGGATGACTGCGGACCTCCGCACCTCCACTCGGAAACTTCTCGTCGGCGTTGGCGCCTAGTCGCTCCTCAGGATTGATGGTCAGGAGCTTGTTCATCAAATCTATGGCCTCCGGTGATACTAGCTCCTCGGCGTGATCTGGCCAGTTAATCCGCCTGTTCAGGATATTCTCGAAGACTTCGTCCGGCGTCGAAGCGTTGAACGGTGGGTATCCGTACAGAAACTCGAACATGATGCAGCCTAGCGACCACCAATCGCTCATCTCATCCTGGCCTGTTCCATTGATCGTTTCAGGAGCAAGATAATCAGGAGTGCCGACGAAACGTCTGTTTTGGTCTTCTGGGTCAAACAACGCCATGGGAGGGGGTAGCATTGACTGTTGCGGAGGCGTGTTATGTGGGCCGGAAATTGACGAAGTAGGATGGCTGAAGGTGTGCTGCAGAGGATATAGGTAAGGAGAATCACTAGCCTCACTCGGGGCTTCTTCTTCCAAACTACTGTGTTGTACAAGCGGCGGAGGAGCAGGCGTCTCACAGCCGTCGGTTATGGAGAAGGTGCGGAACATGGCACTGAGATTGTCACTTCCTACACTGTCCCTTCTGTACCCAGAGACTCTCCTCGAGTTCTCGCGGCTAAGGGGATTCTGGTTGAGATTAAAATATGAAGGTTGGTTGAGACCTGCAGCAGGGTCCGGGGTGATAAGAGGAGTGGCGCTTGGCGAACCGCTGCCTTGCAAGTCAAACGACGCTGACCGTGAAGACGCGAGGGAAACCGCCCTGGCAAAGGGACCTTGCTTGAGAAGATCCGGAGTTGACTCATTGGGATTCTTCAACACACGCTTCTGACGACCCACGAGACCCATGCGTGACAGACCGAAGTCCGTCAGTTTAAGGTGTCCCTTCTGATCAATAAGCAGGTTATCGGGCTTGAGATCACGATGGACAATGCCTCTGCTGTGGAGATGTTCGACCCCTAGTACAACTTCTGCAATGTATTTCTTTGCCCAATCTTCGGGCAGACCGCCCAAGACTTTTATAAGAGAAGCACAATCGCCACCGTTGAGATACTCCATGACCAGATAGAGGTAGTCCTTGCTCGAAAAGGTCCAATAGAGTTTCGCAACAAAGTCACTCTCACCCTGCCACATCATGATCGCCCTTTCTGCCTTGACGTTTGTGACTTGATTCTTGGCGACCATATCTGCCTTCTTGAGGACTTTGATGGCAAAATATTCGCCAGTACTCTTCTTCTTCGACAGGTAAACGCTTCCGAACGCACCCTTGCTTATAGGTTTGATAATTTCAAAGTCTTTAATCGACGGAGGCGCAGGACGAGGTTGAGGCTGACTAACAGATGCCAAACGCGGTGAAACTGGGGGCTTAGCGGGTTCAGAAGATGTTGCGGATGACTGTCGGCGATGATGGTGGTGGTGAAGATGATGAGGATGCTGGAGCGATGCATGAGAGGCTATGTCAGTCGTGATCAGCGAAGGAGACACAACAGGGGATGACATGCTTTCCCCACTTGGAAAGCGAGGTTTAGATAGACGCAAAGGAGAGTGGGGAGGACCAGGTGTCCTGCATGGGGAGTGCTGTCGCCCCGGAGAACTTGACAATCCGGGCAAGATCAGGCTCTTCCGCTTCCCCCTTGAGCTTGTTGCACGAGACAGACTTCTCTCGGACGATGGAGATTCCGTACGCATCACACCAGCCGCGGCCGAGGAGGGCGCACTGCTGTCACTATTCTCACCAGCATCGCTCTCTGCAAGCAGAGAACCGCGTTTTGACGGCTGTGACGTGCTCAGCAGACCGGCAGAGCTTTTGTGCGAGCGAGGCGTTGGGCACTCAATCGGACTGCTGGATCGAGTGGAAACGGCTACAGAGGAGACTTTCCCGGGCTGAGAAACCAGGGAGTGATCCGAAGAATCGTGAAGCGCCATAGGTATCGAGGACGCCTCTGGTGGCTGGGACCCGGCCGAGGCCACGGTCTGTTCCTGAAAGGAGTCCTCCACCTGAACAGCAGCGTCCTCGAGAGTCTCCTCACTCTCCTCGGAAGAGGAATCGCTGAGCTCCCCAGCTGCTATGCGCTCCGCCTTGCTCAAAGCGGCAGCGATGCACTCCTCGACCAGAACCGCATATTCAATGCGGATCCGCTCAGCATACTCGATGATCCTACGATGCCTGATAACAGCATCTACCTTGGCCTTGGCGAGCTGTTCCGTGTCCGTAGACAAAGCGGCCAGACCCTGCTCCTGCTCTAAAGTGTTGGAGCTGGGAGATTGCCATTGGAGGACCTGAGATATCCTGGACTCGGACTGCGGAGATAGCGTTCTGAAGTCCTCTCCCTCTGCACGGATCTCTTTCAGGGCAGGCGTGCTGATCTCCAATGCAGTGTCGCAGAGATCAAGGATCAGCTCGACAATACGGACCAGGGGCCGCCGCACAGCGAACGACCGACCTCGAGCATGTCCAAGACCGGAGGTGGATTGATCCCTCGATCGAGGTGGGGTGCCTGGCGAAGAGCTAGAGGCGGATGCCTGCCCGGAGGACGGTGCAGAGGACGAAGGTGACGGCCCAATAGGCAGTCCTTTGTACTCCGGAGGTCCAACGTCAGCCGTATTGCCTTCACCCGAGGCTGACCTGTTCTGCTGAGCTTCGAGGGCATCCAGGACTTTGACAATAGCATGGCGGTGTTCATTGAGATTTTCCTGCGCGATCTGCACGTCCATCTCCGCTCTGTGCTCCTGCAGACAAAGCTCCGAATGCTTCTCGAACCACCACGGAGTGATCTGGCGCTCGCAGATGCGGCACAATACTGGGTTCGGAGGTGGGTGGTTTGCGGGATCGTCTCCCGCCTCGGCCAGCGACGTCAAGTAGTTTGCCAGTACTTCCGCACCGACACCTAGAGATTCTACCAGCAAAGGGGGGAGGTCAATTGTTACCTGTCGAGGCTCAGTAGACGGCCGTAGCATCCACATGGTCTGTAGAAACAACAATTAGCTGCCAATCACTGCATACTCGCGTCAGATGTGCACCTACATGGCCAGCGCCATCCGAGGAATGATCATACACCATGATCCCTTGAGCTTCCATGTCGATGGTTTCCTGGTGCGGCTCTTCCACCTCATCTCGACGCTCCTCATTGTCAGCCGCCGTTTCCCCTTCACCGCTCCGCTTCTCTCCTTCCCGCGGCGGCGACTGCGGAGAGGACTTGAGCACTGAATTGGGGCCCAGAGGCAGGGAAAACCTGATGAAACGACTCCGGGCATCATCCTCCTTCATCGACTCGGCCGCATCCTGGAACGCGGTCTTGTTGGTGAGCAGGATGTCGGAGATCATCCTGCCCTCCACGGACTCGACGGGAGAGCCCACGACCTGCTTCCATGACGGACTGACCCATTTGATCCGACCGTCCAGGCCAAGGTCCAGGATGATGTTCAATGTCTGCTCCGCCGCCTCCCTGAGCTCTTCACGTTCTTCCCGCATGTCCTCGCTCAAGGAGCGTTCCATGGACACCTTCCTGGGAGGACGCTCGCGCGCCTCCGGCCCCAGGGGCGTGACATCCGGAGGGGCGAGGAACTGGGGACTTCGCGTGCCATTGCCCGCCATGCTGGACGAGCAGAGATAGCTGGTCGACAGCGGCTCCTCCGGCGGAGGACGCTTGATCGAGACGCCAGCACGTGGGGATGATCTGAGGGTGTGGACTGAGCAGAGCACAGAAGGACCGTCTGCCAGGCAGAGCGGGTGCCCGGGAGCAGGTAGGCTATGGCTTCATCCGCAGCATCAACGGGCCATGGCGGGGGACACGGGAGGGGTGCAGCTGAAGACGATGATCTCACGGCGGACCGGGGCGGCGCGGCGACGGACGCTCTGAGCGTGGCCTCTGGAGGGGAAGGGAGCGTCCAAGCGGCTCGTCCTGCGAGGAATGCAGACGACGGAGCGACACCGGTTGCGGTGTATCAGCGGAGGGGCGCGACGGCGAGGCGTCGACGCCGGGCGGTGGGAGCAGGGCGAAACCACGAAGACAGGGCGCACGCGGAGCCCACCTCTGGGAGGCTGACTGATGAGCTGGCTCAGACGGACGGCATGTACGGGCGTCGAAGGACGGACGAGACGGCTGGACGGGGGGAAGAGAGGGAGAGAGGACAAGAGCAAAGCAAGAGAGCGACGCCGTGGGAGAGCGAGAGGGCGAGGGAGGAGGTCGGCGCAAGAGGCACGAGACTCGCGTGCGGCGAGCGCCGCAGCGCCCGGGCGCCGGCAGTCAACACAACTTCCACCGGCCACCTCTATCTCTGTCACTCTCTGGGTCTCCCTCCCTCCCTCTATCTCTAACTCTCTACTGTGCTCTTGACGCTGGACGGCCTAGAATCGCCAGAAGAGAGCGCTCCAGCTTCATCGATCGTGCCCTCGCGAACCGGTGCAACTCCATACATCACCGTGCTGGGACTCGGCGGGATGGCATCCATGGACGACTCCCACTCGTCCTTCTCATCAATGGCCGTCTCTGCTCTTTATCAGCCATCTCTGTGCCAACCGACGGCCGTTCTCGATGTCTCTGCTTTCTGTCCTACCGGAGAGGACTGACCTCCGCCGAGCTGGTCCCTTGCTGCACCCCGTTTTCAGTGCACTACGTGTCTCTGCTCAGCTGACGAATGTCCACAGAAATAGCTACCGCTATATATATACAAGTTTATCTCTACGCGTATCCCGCTCGTTTGGGCTCTGCCTGCGTCGATGACAGACGCAACGATATCGGCCTCGAGTGCTCCGTACATACATACACCGTATACACCCATGTACCTGCTTCCGGTGCTGTGGTTCTCAGACAGACCCGGTCTTCCATTCTCTGTGTTTAGTCTCAGGTACTTGCTCCGGTACCTGACTCACTCGCCCTTCCGATGGCCAGACGGGCCAGACGCTTGCCGGTCTGGGGGTCCTGGGAGCTCCTCCTGCACGCATCCTCGTCATCCCTGCCTCCTCTTTGACCTTGGACCACCCCGGCCACTGGAGCCTGAAACAACAAAACAGCCCGTAGGACCAGCCACCCGGGCTCGCGCGTTGAGCCTGCTGCAGCGGATCCCCGGCGCTCCGACGACGGGGAGGATGATGTGATGCTCTGTCCCTTCATGCCTTGCTGCCTTGGTCCCGCATGGGCCAGCCGTTGGGATGCCTTTCCCGGCCAACGGGCGCTGCTCTTCTCTCGCCCTGGCCGTGCGGCACCCACCGCTGCTGGTCCCACCCAGGCCCTATCGATCTCCATATCAGTATCGCGCTTCATGCGACGCCTTTCAGACACGGGTCGCGTACTGTTGCGTAGATCCAGCGTCTCAGAAACACAGGCACGGGTTCAAACACGCCTTAGACCTTCGCCGTATTCTCTTCTTGGAGAAGTACACCCTTACCAAGAAACACCTTCAATAGCCACTTTGGAGGATAAAGCCCCATCGTCTCCGCTCCGATCCGTTGTGTCCAGCGCCGGCTGGCCTTACCCACGGACCCTTCCTTGTGAACAACCTCAATGGCCCGAACTCAGTCTGCTCCCTGGACTTTGTACAGCAAAGGCGGCCGGAGACACACCGGCAAGCCACCCTCGCCGGCATTCTGTGGAATCTCTGATTCCTGCTGCATATTCTGGGCAATGGGCAATAGTCGGCTCCGACTGAGGCCGCAAGAAAGCCACTAACCCTAGATCCGGCAACACTGCATGCACCTTTTCCCCCTGTACGACACCAATCCGCCTCTAGCGGCACGAGTGTCTGAGATTGTCCAGATCCCCGCTCCCAGGCGCCCTCCGAAGTGTCTAGAAGGGCAACAGGCATGGCACAAGTGCATACCGCGCAGTTTATTCACGGTTAGCCACGCTGCCACGCAACTACGCCTGGCTCCTATCCCAGTGCAACGATTCCCTTTGCGGCTCTGGGCTGATTCTAGCATTCTTCTTCCGTGAATGAGCGCCTTGGCGCCTGCGGGGAATGCTGGCAGCGGGGTAGAAGTGGGGTCGCCTCGGCGCTGGAGTCGATGCTGGTGCCGCTGGTCCGGTGACTCTTTTACCGTTTTCCGGTCAACATTTTGGATTGTTTCTGTACGACGGCCCACCTCTACATCACTATTGACTGGGGAGATGGCTATTTCAGTTGCTCCTCAGTCATCCAGGATTGCGGATGCCTTAGAATTAACCGTGGGATTGGAGCCGTTCTGACTGTCCAGGAATTGAGTTTCCTGCGCTGAATCCAGAACATGAGCTTTGCATTCACGCACCTGCAGAGTGATGATCCGTCTGCTGGGTGAAAGGAGGCACAGTGATCCTTCCATTCGTCATCGACATCTCTTTGGCTGCTTACGCTGATTTGATTGCCCATGCTGGCAAAAATCCTCTCAAGACATGGTTGTGACTGGAATGCTCCAATTTGCGATGCTGTGTCTATGTTGGCACCAAGAAAGCATCAAGACTGCTCATTGCTCGTCATTTGGAGGCATTGGAGAGGTCTACAATTGATCAAAGCGCAGTATGAAGCAGCAAGACCTTGCGGTGAGAGGACAAGCGCGACCTGGAGGGTTTGCAGTTCCCAGGAAGTAGGCAGGTGTCCGAGTCGTACTCACAACTGATTGCATCTTCCCTCGTCCAATAGTGAACCGCACCCATTGGTGAGAATATTGGGACCGGAAACTAGCACATTATTGAACCTACACCAATGGATATGTTCTCCTGTGTCCAAACCCCTCCCGACAGCGCTTCTCCTCGGAAACCTTACCCAGACCAAGTCATCAGGTGACCTCATTGGTAACCAATCCTATGTTAGAGATTAATACAGCACCATTTCCTTCTAGATCTGGCTATTTCGTGTTCTCAAAGCGTCTGAAGACATTTGATTTACTTGTCCTCTGCTTTATTACTATTCTATTACCGCATAGATCTACTATGTTGGTTGGGTCTGTTGGTAGCCTCCCCAGCCTGCAGTAACATTTAGCGTCTGTTTATTTATTTCTTCCAGTCCCCTTGGCAATGGGTGACTCAGGTCTTTGATTTACTACATACATATTGTCTCGTACCTATCTACCTGTCTATATATCGTTCTACCACCGAGATCCTGGGCCGGGAACAGGAATACTCGGGAAAAGCAAATGATTCTTCGACTCCGTTCCGAAGGAGAAAATCTTCAAGACGATAAAGACGATACCTATTAATAGCTAATGTTTCCTGCCTTCTTTCTTAAGCCAAGAGGTCCTTATACATATAGCTAACATCCTTTTTTTTTCACGACCATCATGCCTCCATTGATCTAATATGTGCAGAACAGCACAGCAAATAGGAAAAGACCCATAATCAACCAAGTTGCATTACTTGCACTATTCTACTCCTTGCCGAATATCTCTAGCCCAACTTCAGAAACAGGACTGTTGGAACTACTGCTTGGCGGACAGAAGTGTTGATACTAATCTTGTTATTATCAAAAGTTTCCTATCATGACCGATCAAACAGCGACGTTGTTCTTTTGGATATTCTCGAAACTCATATACATGCTGTGTATATCTGCCGAAAAGCGTCTTATTCAGAGCTTGCTTCGTGAATAGCACGTCAGTTCGTCATACCGATCTAACTTTAACCTGCCAGCCAGAATGAGATTCGAGCAACAGGCATTATGGCGCCCTCGAGGAGGAACTTGAGTTTATTTCTTCACGTTATTACATTCATCGAACAAGTCCCTGAGTCCCGACGGCCAGGTTTCTCTCTTGTAGGCAATTGAGAATCTGCTTTTTTTTCAAGTCCACGAGGATATCGATTGATTGAGATGCAAATTCCGTTTCTCCTGCTTTTTGACTTTATCTCAGAGAGATTTACGAGTTTCTATTCCCTCCCTCTATGCTTCTCCTGATGCTACAGTTCTCTTTGCTCTGATGACCGGTTACGTGAAGGGGCCATTAACCACTATGGACCTCTGGCACAATACTGCAATGTTATAGTTTGCCTTGAAACACCTTCGACTCACTTTACACGGGAGCTGTACTGTACAGAAGCACGAGTGCGCCACCTGCAAGAAGATTATGCCACAAATATGTGCCATTCTGAGTTGTTGGCCCGTCGAAGACGTTGCTATCCACGACCTTAGAGTATCTAATGTTTGGCGTGCTTGCTGGAACCCCGCTAAGTGAGCTGCAGGGAGACTGGAAATTGGATTCAAACGACAAACTCCGTCGAACGTTGTGATCAGAGAATATGAAACCCTGAATACCCACCTAGGTATATTTAGCTAACTGTGAATTTTTGAGGAAGATTTTGGATTTCTTTCTCATCGTAGTCATGAATATGGGCGCAAATACAGATTCCGAAGCACATATGAGCAGAAACTCCTGATAAAACATGTTAGGTTATACATGTTTCTGATGTGACTGATAATACAACATTCAATTTTTTTCGCAAACAGCTGACAACTGTGAGTATTAAGGAACGTATGTCTCTCTTGCACACCTTGGAAATAGAGGCCACTGGTGCTATCACTGGCTCATGGTTGGAGTAATTCTCTTAGCAATTTGTTTTCATCACGGCTTGCTTGTTATTATGTCCAGACTAATGAGGACCGGACTCTTGTTGAAGCTCGTCGAAAAACTTAAAAAAAATTGCGTTGGCTGAAGAATGTTAGCTTGGAAGAAATGGAATTCGAACCCTGTCATTTATTTTTCTTCCTGTTTTTCTTATTTTATCATGATCTGACTTAAGATGCAGGTTCTATGACCGAATCGCTCTTGTGTGAAGCCTCTCCTTGATCAGACGCGTCTTGGGAGCTCGTTGCATAGCAACCATCTGTTGTCATCGAGGTCGACTGCTCAGCATCTGTGTCACAAAATTTTCTGGAAAACTGATACTGGCTGAATGAAACAGATAGCTGTTTTGATTTCCTGTTGTACTCAACTCCAAGTGAAGAACAGGCTTGGTTTTCAGACCTTCACACATTCTCATTTCTTTTCTTCCCCCCTCTGTTAATCATTAGATGTAAAGCAATTCGCAGCATAGGTCAGAGCTCTGCTTAATTGATTGAAAGAGATGCTCGTCCTTTATTCTCTTTCCTCCTTTTTGGTCTTACATCTTCTGTCTATTCTATGTACCAAGGCACCCCCATCCTCCTATCCCGCTCTAGCTCCAGCTTCTTTATCTTACAGCCAGGTCCTAAATAATGCAGCAACCCTTAGACAGGGCAGATTGACAAATACCTTTACTTGACACGCCTCTCTGTATTTGACCCTTTTCTCTGATCTTGATCTAGTTATTCTAGTGTAAGCGGACCTGGATCTGCTGAAACTTAAAATCTTCTCTCTTGTCAGGCACTTCTTACGTATTCTATTCTGACTCCTTCCTGACAGAGCCTACAAGGAGACTGTGTTCCTGTCTTCAGCCACAAGTGCAAAGGCAACCCTGTATATGGCACTCTTCCTGTTGGCTGATTTGTGAGATTTCATAAATACAGGGACAGCGCACAGGATATCCAGATCCGAAGGATCAATAGAAGTGGCTCCAGCAATATTCGGCGGTAAAAATATATCTACAAGTATTTGAGAAGCTAGTACAGCAGATCATGCGCGTCGGCATTGGGTCAGGGATCCGTGACAGGAGAGGCCTAGGTACATCATTCAGTGGAGCGCCCAGATACACGCGGAGTCATGGACCACCGCGGTCGACGCGATGATATTCAACACGCGACTGCGTATGAGATATGGATATTACTGTACATAATAATGATATGTAACAGTTTGTCTGACGTGAGAGTGAGATATATGGGGTGTTTGGAGGGGGAGGACTCCTGAGGGTTTAGGTTCCATTGGGAGGCACGTGCCTTCTGTAGTTCCATGGAAGATTACAGTCTCCTCCGACTATCATATGACTGTTGTACAACTGTCACTCATTCTTTGTTTACCGTTTCGAGAGTCTGCTTACCTTTGCATAACCTCTATTAGGTTTTGCAGCCTATTAAACGAAGAAAAGCCATAAAAATAGCCGTATATGCGGTGTTTCCGCATCTCATCATGTTATTTATCAATGCTGGTTTGTGACCCATCTCATATATACGTAATCTGCTTACATCCTCCAGAACCCATACTTTTGTTCTCCACCCTTGCAATTATTTACCAGAAAGTTAGAGAAACGAAGAAACGCTCTCATATCATGTCATTGTTTTCGTGCGCCACCCGGACACTCTGCGTAACTTCGATCGCCCCGGGTTTGGCAAGCGAAGGGGTCGTGCTGTTTCTCGAGTACGCTAGTCTCGACTTGCTGGCGCTGATGGACGTGTTGGACAGCGGTATGCCTTGTGGATTCAGATACGAGGATGGCATCGCCGTGTAACCGCTCCCGTAGCCGCCGCGTCGAGAGCTCCGTGCCTTGCGATATACGATTGCAAAGGCGGGGAGGCAGCCGATTATGACAGCTGTGGCAGACGAATTAGTGGGAAGGATTACTTGATAGGTTGGTATTCTATGCCTTTCGAAGCAGGGATTACATACCAATTCCTGACTCGATCATGCCCCAAAACGCGAGCCACGAACTACTCGGTGTACTGTCATTCTTGGCCCTGGTGCCAATCTGGACCACGCGCACAATAGCTATGACGATACAGCCCGCCCCAACGCAGAAGATGCCACCAACGCTCAGTTTTTGAACCAGTGGTAGGCGTAAAGACCATATCAATTTGACTGGCAATAGCATGACTAGATTGCAAGCGTCAGCGCTGACGAATTCTGCCGCAATGAGTCGCAGGACAACTGACTCATGAGGTCGCTGATCACGTCGACAGCGAAGGAATAATACAGGCTGGCTATTTGCGCGAGAGCGTCATGGTGGGTTGTGCAGAGGCCTGCAGAGCTCCAGTCGCCTTAAGTGAGCAGGACGTCGACAAACGAGTAAAAAGTGACGACGTATTCAACTTGGGGCCACGGACCAACGGTGAACCAGGCGTGCATACTGCTGCAGGAGGTGAAATTGGAGACCACACAGCCGATAAAAGTCTAGCAGTGACACGGTCATATTTTAGCAGAGAAAATATCATCACAAGGGATCGAGAGATATACCACAATCGTGAAGAGAAAGATCCCCCACCACCAGCGGAGTTGGTCAGGCAAGCCCTTCAGCAAGCGCCGGTAGAGGAACAGCAGCGACAGTTTCACAGACCAAAGAGCTGCCCACAGCAGCATCGTGTTCGTGAAGAAAATCTTGATCATGAAGAGAGCGTCCTTCTCGAGCGTTGGGTATGGAGGTGCCCTCCCCGCCTCGATCTCGGTGACTCGGTACATCACCGGCGTGACGACGATATAGTCGATCGCCAGGACCAGGAAGAAAATCCAGGACAGCAGGACAAAAGCATCTTCCACCTGGAATCCCGCAGACTTCCAAAACCGCAGGACGAACCGCGCCAGGCAGAAAAACGTCGTGATGGCAATCATCGTATATCCCGTTTCTATCAGCCGCCCGGCCGTGATATAATTCTCTGTGACAGCCATTGTGACGGCACGCGACGCGTGAACTGGGAAAGCTCCGTTAGATTGACAAGATTTCGCAGAGTCCGGTGCAGGCGGCTCTTGCCGGCCCCTTTTCTGCTTTTTTTTTTTCAACAGGTCGTGATGGTTGTTTCTGCGGAATAAATGACAGCAGCAAACAGGGTCATTTGCTACCCTGACCAGGTCGCACTCATCATCGTTAGAAATGACTATTGGGAACCCCTGGAAAAATTTCTCCAGCAGCCCCAATTGCAGGGAAGGGATTCTTCGTATATTAGGGTACATTCCATGGCTATCACGGAGTTTCTGCAGAGGCTATAGTTTGTATCCGCTATGGTATGTAGGAGGTATCATGGCTCTAGATGATGCAGATGTAACCTTGCTAAGACTTCGCTTTTGTAACGGCGCCAATCTTAGGACCCCGAATCAATGCTTAGCTCTGCAACTTTGTTCAGGGCTCCCAAGTAGTCATGTCCACGATTGGTCTTTGCGCCTCTCTGCGCTCGATGTGGTGGCGGGGTTGCCCCTCCTGTTCCTGTGTAACATTCGCAACACCATTAATAATATCCCACCGCTGCAGGGATATTTTGTCGACAGAGATGGGTTCATCCGATGGCCCCCAACTTTCAAAGGTCGGATACCGACTGAAGATTGCCGAATATCCAGGGTCCCAGTAAGCGGATTGGTTTGCCCCTGTGCCCCTGAATCCTGTTGATATTTATAACTGGCTTGCTGTCCACTCCTCCGCATGTATGCCCTGCTACCTACAGCGCCCTTCTGCAGCCAAGGGAACTAGCCATGCGGGTTATCTCTCTGCTCGTGCCAGGCCTCCTGTCGACTGTGGCCGCAGCCTCCACGGCCGCCCAGGACGTCATCGCAGCTCTCCAGGCAGGGGGCGTTGACGTGAACCGACACTTCAATAACACCGCGTTGCTCACGTCCTCGACACTTGCATCCTCGTCGGGCTTCTGCTCTCTCCTGGTACGTGATCAAGCCCTCCCTTTGCATTCTAATGCCGTGATTCTAATACCTATTTAGTGCTCTGCTCTCCCTGCCATCTTTCCAGGGCGCGTGCTCTCGAAGAACTCGCCAGAGTACACGGCATTTGATGCGAGTTTCTGGTCGCAACAGCAAGCGGAGGTCCGGCCGGCCTGTATCTTCCAGCCTGCCGACTCTCAGCAGGTCTCGCTCGGCTTGTTGCTGGCGCGCCTCACCCAGTGTCCGTTTGCCGTGAAGAGCGGTGGCCATGCGGCCTTCTCTGGCTCCTCAAACATCCATGATGGCCTCACGATTGATCTGAGTGGATTGAACTCCATCACGTTGTCTTTGGACCAGTCAATTGCGCGCATTGGCGCAGGAAACAGGTGGCATGACGTCTACAGTACTCTGGCGCCGTACAATTTATCCGTCATTGGAGGTCGAGTAGCGGACATTGGCGTTGGCGGCCTGACTCTCGGAGGTGAATCGTGAAGTCGTGCTCTCGGTTTCCCAATTCTACATGCTCACTGTGATGCTCACCAGGTGGAATCTCCTTTTTCTCCGGTGCCTACGGCTGGGCATGCGACAATGTTGCCAACTATGAGGTACTAATCCAGGATCTTACTTGATTACTTCTCTGGAGGACGGGATTGACACAGTTCTTTAGGTTGTCACCGCCAATGGCGCCATCCTAGAGGTCAACCCCAATTCCTACCCCGATCTGTACTGGGCGTTGCGTGGTGGAGGAAACAACTTTGGCATCGTGACCCGCTTCGATCTGATAACCCATCCTCAAGGCCTCATGTGGGGAGGATCTCGCCTGCACCTGATTGACTACAAAACGGACGTGATCGATGCCCTCTGCCAGTTTGGACATGATGCGCCGACGGATCCCAATGCCGCTCTGATCGTGGCCTTTGCATATGCCCAGGGCACGTTCCTGGCTTCTATAGACATCGAGTACGCAAAGCCGGTCGTCAGCCCGCCGATCTTCAGTGCGTTCGAAGCAATCCCAGCGGTCCTGGACACCATGGGGATCAAAACCCTGCCTGAAATAACGTTGGAGTTCAAAGAGTCGAATCCCGGCGGCCTGCGAGAAAGCTACTGGACCGCTACCTTCAAGCTCGACAAGGACCTGACCACTTTCATCGTCGACACCTTTATGACTGAGCTCACACCCGTTGAGAACGCTACGGGGCTAATCCCCGCGGCGGTCTTGCAGGTCATCACGACGGACATGATGTCGCACATGTCCAAGAACGGAGGCAATGCCTTGGGACTGGATCCCTCCGACGGGCCCCTCCTAATACTGAATCTGTCCTTCATGTGGGCGGACGCGGCAGATGACGATGCGATCATGGCGGTGCTCGGAAGCATCACGACCAAGTCCATCGCCGAAGCCAAAGCCCGGGGTCTGTACCACGAGTATCTCTACATGAACTACGCGAGTCAGTACCAGGACGTCGTTCGGTCTTATGGCGCGGCCAACCACGAGCGCTTGCAGGCCATTGCGCGCAAGTACGATCCCGACCAGGTCTTCCAGAAGCTCCAGCCGGGGTATTTCAAGCTCAACGGAGTTCCCAACTCCACGTATCCGTCGAGCTAGGCTAGGAAGGAGGTGAGAGTTTGTAAATATAGTGTCTTTCGCAAGGAAAAAAAATTATCTGTACTGTACAGCAATTTGGGCATGTAAAATAGTGTTATTAATATCAAATATCATGTGAGTTTCATATCTTGCCAACGTCGCGTGACTTAGCAGAGTCCCAGCTGTATAGGTAGTCATCTCGATCCGGCTGCAAGGCAGGCCACGCTATATGTGAATGACCTAGCCGCGCGCCCTTGAATTCCTATTCCAGGTGTGGACACTTTAACTAGGGACAATCAGTTGAATGCGCAATCAAAAAGAAAATGAACGAGGCATGTCGGACAGAGTAATAACAAATTATCCGTGTCTTGGGGACGTGCACAGCAGTAGCCATACTCGCCGGATCCTTTCAAGGCAACGGAGACGCAGATTGACTGCAGAGGGCCGCGGATACTGGCTGTGATAGGTATGATGTATTAATGACCATGCAGTCTGTATGTTCCCAATGCCTACTAGGAGGTATCCGTTCAGCACGTTCCCCCGTACTTCAACCAATTTCCATGGGCTGGAAAAACAAACAAGTGTTATATAAAGCGCAGTTTTACAGTAGATACAATATAGCGATATCAAGAAAGGTAAAATGTGGAAGAATGGAAGAGATGGGAGTATAAAGCTGAAGCTGAGTCTGCATACTATGACAGTCAATCGAACAGATAGACGGAAAGAGGCCGTCTCCAGCATCCTCTGTACAGTGAATCATACATCTTCCCATGTCACCGTTTTCAAAACTGAACCTGCATACCATGGCGGTGACTCAAACAGATAGACAGAAGGAGCCCATTTCCAGCATTCTTTGTATACAGTGAATCATGCATCTTTCCATTTCACCGTTTGCATATTCAATTTTCCTTTGAGTCAAGTGCCTAAGTGGATGACCTCACTGTCCGCGGCTGCCACCTTCCGCACAAACAGCCTGACTTCCCTTCAACTCCATCCAACTCCATCCATCCTGACTCGTTCAATAATTGCTTCAACATACCTTCCATCAAGCCTATTCTCGTGTTCCTTTAGGAAATATTCCTTCCTTCTCTTAAGAATTCTCCCAGACTTCCAAACAAAAATCCGAAACAATGAGGCGCTCATTGAGAAGACTCCTGGATCCGGAGAGACTGCCGGTAGATCTTGTTAACACGCCTCAGAGATGGCCTCACTACCAGCAAAGACGGTTGAGAAGCTTGTTAAGCAAATTATCAAGGTCGATCCTAACAACTACGACACTTACATGCTTTTTATAAAGGCGACGATATCCGGAGACATGAAAGTCACAGGCGATCAATCCTACACGGGCACTTTCCAAGATTCCTTTTCTGTTTCTTTTGATAGCCGCGTTCAGTGGTGTGGTGTTTCTTCACGCCACAAATACCATAGCGCTGTACGTTGCTTGTAGCTGTAGAATCATATCAACTTCATTTAGTTCAGATTAATAAGTATTATTACGGACTTCAGAAGAGTAAGTAACTTCTTGAACATCATCCGAGATAGTAGTAGGTTCCGTTAAGTTCGCCTGGCAGAGAGCTGCACCAGAACTCAAGTAAAACTTCACTTTTCTTTTTGATAGGTATCTAGCCTTCTTTACTATCTAAAATGTATGTCTCGAGGGCAGAAAAAGTGGTGGATAAACGTATTTAGATGTCAATTCAGCGGTCGCTCCCCAGCCAGAGAAGACCAAAATAAAGCAGTATGCACTAGTCTCGGTCTCTATGCCTTGATTGGCTGGCTGCTACTGCATATTCCGTCGGCCACGAAGCCGTGTGTCTTGGCTAGGTGCAGAATAACCGACTCACCCGATCCGCAAAGTCGACCGTGACCGCCGTGATGCCGCCGCGGCGGAGGTCGAGACCAGACCAGAGAGCTCGCGGCTGTCTGCCTATGTATCACTCTCACCGACAATGACCTGACGACCGGTGCACTTCTCTCACTCACGATCCAGAACTCGAATCCCTCGCGAAAAGAGCGACCGGAGCGGAAAACGCAGAGCGAGTGATGCTGCGGCCACGGTAGCAGATCACTCTTGAGACTGTCCGAGACCAGAGAACCCTTTATCGGAGCGGAGCAGAGAGCAGAGAGCAGGACAGTTTCCTGTCCTGGGACATAACATTGCAATTATGTCGACCATGTATGTCTGCATGATACTTCCTTGGAATTGGAATTGAACTGGCTGAACCGCCGCAGGGGCGTGTACTCGCTCATTATCATCAACAAGGCCGGCGGACTCATCTACCAGCGCGACTTCCAGTCCGGGCTGCGCAAGCTCTCGACAAACGACTACCTGGTGCTGGCGGGGACGTTCCACGGGTATGTCTTTTAATATACCATACGCGAAATCATACAATATAAAGAAGGGAGACTAACGAGGATACTTGCTTTGCCGCAGCGTCCACGCCATCACCCGCTCCCTGACGCCGCTGATCCCCGCGACCGCCGCCTCCTCCTCGACCGGGACCTCCGCGACGGCCGGCTCCTCCTCGTCGCGCACGTCGACGCCGACGCAGGCCGCGACGACGCTGCCCAACCCGTCGCTGCCCAAGACCGGGCTCGAGGTGCTCGAGACGGACAAGTTCCGCATGACCTGCTTCCAGACCGTCACGGGCACCAAGTTCCTGCTGTTCACCGACCCGCTCATGCCCAACGTCGACGTGATCATGCGCAAGGTCTACGAGCTCTACGCCGACTACGTCATGAAGAACCCGTTCTACCAGCTGGAGATGCCCGTGCGGTGCGAGCTGTTCGATCGCCATCTGGCGTCGTGGTTGCGGGGGAGGATGTAAGTCTTTCTCTTCTGTTTTTACTACTTCTGGGCGCCGAAATAATGAGTATAATGCTAGGATATCATAACGAGGATATATATCTAAGCGTCAGCTTCCTTCCATCACGAGGTTGTGGTTTTATTTATTTATCTATTACGGTCGTACATGGCTGGGATGGTTTCTGCTGTAGATCCGATAGACCAATCAATAACCGCTTCACAAGGCGTCAGAAAGGCCCGAGTTGTAGAGATCCAGCGACAAAAAGAAACGGGGAAAAAAAAAAAAGAACTCCGGCTTATGTATGCGTCAACGTTCGTCCTAAGAAAACTGGAGGCATTGATATCATATCCCTACGCCGTATCCATCTTGTCTCCATCCTCCTTCTTGTCCTTGTCCCCGCTGGGCTCCCCGTTCTGATTCAGCAGCGGCTGCCCTTCCTCGGGGATGTTCTCCAGCGCGGCCTTGCGCTCCCGCTCCTCGCGCTCTCGCCTCTCTCGCTCCTGCCGGTTCTTCTCCTCCTCGAGCGATAACCGCAGCGCGAACGCCAGCTCGGGGTCGTTCTCTGCCGCATCCTCGAATCCAAAACCTCCTTCAACGCCCTCGGCGCCTATGCCAGCGGCGCCCGCAGCGGTACCATCGCCACCCAGGATGGGCGTAAGCTGTAGCTCCTCGCTGAGCAGGTTCGGGCCGGGAGGGATGATAGCAAGGTGGGAGCCGTCGCCGCCCTTGACGTTCTCGATGAAGGCCTCCAGCTTCTTCGTCGTGTCGGAGTCGATATCCCCAAAGGCGACGAAATCGACCGACACGTTGTTCTTCTTCATCTTCTTCGCCAGCTTCACCAGGCTCTTCTCGTCTTCGGTGACGGGGGAGCAGTTGAACACGATAATCCGTTGTCGCTGGGACTTTTCTGAGCGGTGCTTCAGGGCAAGCTGTGGACATCCGGATCAGCGGTAATTCGGAGACACAGACGAAGTGCTAGGGGAACATACACCAGCGACTTGTATGCTAGAGGAGAGGTGTGGGGTGCCGTGGATCTTCGTCCGATGCAAGCCGGACAAGATCTTGCCAAAGTCTGAGGTGAACGTCGACAGGACCTCGGGCCCGTTACCACCCATGCTCATGAGACCAACGGCCGACTGAGGGTGTGCGCGCATCTTGGCGGAGTGGATGACGCTGACGGCGTCGCACTGGGCTTGCCATCGTGTCGAGCTGGAGAAATGTCAGAAAAAAAAGGTCTGCAAGCATCAAACCAGGTGTACTGACGTGTAGTCTCCATTTCTGCTGCTTTCACTGTTGTCTACACTGCAACAAGCTGTCAGCCCTGTGGATCGATAGCTCAGTGGTGGGGGGTGGAGGACGGACATGATCATCGTAGCCTCGAGCACCATCTTGGCGGTTCTCCGGAGACGGCAAGCTCCGAGGACCAAGGGAGAGGGAGAGGGAAAGAGAAGACAGTCGAAGAGAAGGATGGGATGGAGGACGCGAGAGGAGAGAGGGCGCTGTACGTGGTGGAGGAGCTGTTCGGGGGCGGGCGACGATGGCGATGAGGTCGAGCTCTGGCGCTTCCGCTGCCGCTAGCCGCCGCCCGCCAAGCGCCTCCGCGTTGTTTACTCGCGTCCGCCGGCCTCCTCTCTACACAACAACCAACACCCCCCGAGGTTTTTGGATCACGCCGCCCCGTCACACGGAGTCTTCCCTCCAAGATCCTGCAGATATAAACAAGCACTATACAAGTACGCTCGCGCTCTTTCTGCCGACCCACCTTTTTCCCAATGGCCTCGCCTCTGTCGAGGAAACGGAAGTCTCCAGAGCCAGACCACGACGTGCACAATGAATACGCCTCGACGACCCCCGCGGGCAGTCCTCCCCGGAAGAAGCTGAGAATCACGCGGAGGCAGAAACAGGCTCTTATAGACAACCTGCAGCTTGAGAGTAAGCTCATCCTCCGTCGACCGCGACGGGCTGCCCCCCCCCCCCCCCCCCCCCCCCTTGATTGAGCGCGCCGCTGACAGGCCACAAGTCACCGAGCGAGCCCGCAAACTTCGCGCGCAATATGCTCTCCAGGCGCAGGACCTTCGAGCGCGCCTCGAACGACGCATCAATCGCATTCCCGTTGCCTTACGCAAGGTCACTATGGGGGAGTTGCTAGAGAGGTACAACGCGGCAGTCCAAGCCGAGCAAGCGGCACCCTCGCCGTTCAAGAAGCCACTGCTCCCTTTAAATCCTGTCAGAAGTGCCACCACGATATCCGGGGAGGTCGAGAAGCGTAACCCTCCAGTTGCTAGGTCGCCAGCCCGCGGCGTAAGGCGTATCAGGTATGAATGCATTCTTTCTTTCCTCGTCACCGGCACCGGCTGGGGCTGACTCTGGCAGCGACGAAGGGGCTCTTTACTCAAACAAGGAAAACGCACCGGCTCCCACCGACAAGCTCGATGTTCTCGAGATCCCGAAAAAACGCGTCAAGCCGGGCGCCACGACCGGTCCAGGTCCATCGCGGGCCGTGTCCCAGGCAATGAGAGAAGCAGAGGCCAAGATCCTCTCACCTAAATCCTCCAACTCGAGGACATATCCGCACTCACCGTTGAAGAATTCGCCGGAGAAGCAACAGCACCACCTTTCATATATGTCCCGACCTGCATCGCCGCTGAAGCCTTCTAGCCCGCTCAAGGCAACTCCGGTTGTCGCTGGTACAGTTGAGAGCGCGCGCGCCCGAAGCACGAAAGGCACAGCAACGACTGCTACGAAGGATAACAAAACGCCCTCACAGCCCAAGAAGACCGCAACCAGGCCAGCTGCCAAGACAGCCGCCGCGTCAGTGAAGTCTCCTCGACTAGCGACGCACCAACAGCAAGATCGCAGGATAAGCACTGGCACCACAGCCTCCAACGTCTCCTCGGGGACGACGATCGTCAAGTCCTCCCGAACCGCAGCTACCACGAAGAAGACAGGCACTGCTACAAGTACATCGGCCTCCGCAACCAAGAAGACAACCGTTGCCAGAAGCCAGGCCGCGACTGCCACGTCAGCTGCTAAAAAGACCACGGCTGCCGCGGCGAAGAAAGCCGCTGCTACAACGGCAGCAGAGCCGGCCGCAGCTGGTCGAAGGGTCCTGCGGAAGCGGGCGTAGACCTCTGAATCGTCCCGCTGACGAGTTATGATATCATAGATCGCTTTCGTAGCCGTATCAGAGGATCTATCTGGACGTTGAATGGATTGGCTGCTTTCGAGAGGTGTACTTGATGGTTTGCAGACTGCATCGTTCTAGCGTTCGGGCCTTGCTTTATTCCCCTGAGTACCAGGTCCGGTTACGCGCACTACCTGCTTGTGTTACGTTGAATTGTGTTTGGTGCTTTGCTTGCAGTTCAGCTTCGGGTGGACCTCTTGCTTTGGATTTGGGCCTGGACCCGGATCTGTATATCCCCCTTGGCACCGGCCACATCAGAGTGGTTTGAGATTGGGTTTTGTTCGATTCGGTTATGGGCGTTATTGGCTGGCTCCAGTTGGTTTGGTTGGTTGGTTGATTGATTGATTGATTATTGACGCATCTAGTTGCAAAGCCAGCAAGGCGATGCTCAGGACAGGCTAGATTAGGATAGGCCGGCGTAGCCATAGCCGTAGCCGTAGCATAGCATACATGGCGCAATGGACCTGGTTGATTGATTCGATTGATTCGAGTACCTGATCTAATAAGTGAAATCAATAGATCGTGGAGACAGGGAGAAAGGACGCGTGTTATATTCATTTTTCTGTCCTGCCGTCCACATATCTGATGATCCATACACCGTTCCCTGGAGGTTCGGCAAAAGGCAAAAATACAACGGACATCTAGCTATCTAGCTGTTGTAAAGATTTTCGGATTACAAAATCCACAGCATGGCTACATACCGTATATCATAGGATATCAGACGTGCTGCATGGTACTGGACGTCTGTGGCTCGGCAATGTGGTGGTGCCTGTCTTGTAGAGATATATTATATATATATATAATGCTAGCGCCATACATACAGAAATCCCCCAATGCAATGCACAAACAATCATGAGCGACACCCATCCCAAAAAAGAAAAAGAAAAAGAAAAAAGCATTCAAGCATCTGCCATTGGGGGTAGAGAAGAATTTTCTTTTTTTTTCCGTTCCTCTCATAGATCATAAATCAGGAGCTTGTTGGAGCCTAGCGGCCCTTTCTCGCTGCGCGCCCCCCCCGCCTCCTTTCCCCCCCCTCTCTCTCCCGTACAAGAGATCTCTATACATAATTGAAGTAGGCAGGGACGATGCGAGCGAGCCTGAATGAATTGGGCGACCCAGCCAACCAGCCAGCAAGCCAGCCAGCCGGATCCGTTCTGATTCCATTCTTTTCCTGCTCCCTCCGTACATCTATCTTTCCAACTATCTCTCTCTATCTATATCTATACTTCATTATTTATTTATCACTTGTGTCTGCGTTGCATAGTCGCCACTGCGGGTAGCTGTCGCTGTCGCTGTCGTATCTACTCGTCTCACAGGTCTTATTGCTTGCTTGCTTACAGGATCATTTGTCGTCCCGGCCGCTTTTAACTTAATTAATCAATAAACAGTGACTCTTTATTTATTTATCGTACAAGCGTAGAACTACAAGGACTACGGTTCAGATACTCTCCAAAGGCAAGAGAATTTATTTATTCGCTGACCGATAAGCAAGTAAATAAAAAGAAAAGAGAAGAGAATTTCAGCAAGCAAGAAAGAAAGCTACTAAAATACAATTGCTTTTGAGCCGCTGCTAGACTGACTAACTTGTACTTGCAGTAGTAGTTGTTGCTGCTGCTGCTGCTGTTGCTGGTGTTGCTCTCTGTAACTTGCATGACGTTGCTACGGCTAATTGCGAGGCTGGCAGTAACAGTATGTGACAGATGACACGCGATTTCGAAAAACAGAAGACGCTGGGGTGTTTTAAAAAGAAGCTAAAATAAGAAAGTAAAGTTCGGGGGTAGTTACCTCAAACAGGGAAACATGAACTAATAAAAGGTATAAAAAACAAGTTCAAGTTCGACGTTGCGCCGGCCGGATTAGGGAAGAAAAGAAAAAAAATGACACTCCTTAATCTGGATTTTGCATCAATTGATAAATTATTAGTGAAAAGCAAAATAAAAAGAGAATAAAAGTTCGGGTAAACCGTCTGCCTTGTTAACCAGATGAAGGAAGAGGAAAAAAGGTATTTCTGGTGTCAGAAAAACAAAAAAGGCCGGTTCTCGGAAAATCCTGGGCCAACTGTTTCGGAGGATGGACGCGACGAGGTAGGGAACGAGGCGCCGTATCAACCGAGCTGCCCGACCCTGCGGACAGAGTGACAGGGGAAAGGGTTCGGTGAGACAAGGTAAGGAGAATGTCGAATAAAACGGACCCGAACGGTCGTGGGAATCAACTAAAAGGTATTGCGCAACCGAGCATGGATATGACAGCGAAGGGTGTAAAAATAAAAGTATCATCCGTCCATAGTAAAAGTAACCAACCAGCCATCGTCGGAACGAACCTCGGGGTCATGTCAATCAGAAAGAGAAAAAAAAATCCGTCGAATCAATCCGCCGGCTTCCTAATAACACTGAACGTCCCCATTGTATGACACAATTCTTAAAACAAAACGAGAGCGACCGATTCTTCGAACTGTCGCAGCCGTACAAGAAATAAACGCCTCATATCGACAAATGGAGAATAGAATTGCGCTATGATCATCCGGCTACGTCCATGGCCCCAGGACCCGGACGAGGTCTGTATGGAACGTGCTGCTGCTGCTGATGCTGCTGCTGCTGCTGCTGTCCATCGGGCTGGGGAAGAGGACGGCTTATGACGCTGCGATCACGGTGGAGAGCTGGCTGGGGCGGCTGAGGGGGTGCGTGTTCCATGCCGGTCTGCGGCGGAGCTGTTTTGCTCGGAGGCGCAGCGCCGCTTGGGCGAGCGGAGCTCTGCAGCTGCGCTGCCGCATCCTGCGACGGGTCCGAATCGACACGCGCAGCAACCGCAGCATTACCGCGGCTGGTAGTCGCACGGGGGGGAGGGTCGCCACTTGAGGCGAGCTTCTGGGCAACAGAACCCCTTCCCAAGTCACCGTATCGCTTGAGGATATCCTTCGTCGTGATCTCGGGGTTATCCTTGAAGAAACTGGTGTCCGCGAGGATGTACTGGAGGTCTTCAGGGATCTGAAAGCGGTTAGCCTCGGGTTTTTTTTTTAAAAAAAAAAAAAAAAAATAGGCACCACCAAGGGGAATGAGCCTTACCTCGCACATAGTGTCATTATATGTTATTAGCGCGCAGACTGCCTCAATGGCCAGGAAGCTTTCATCCACGCCACTGCTCTTCGTATTAGAGTATAGTATGTTTGGAGTCATGACAGTTGCAAGATTGCGGATGTCCATCTTGCTGCCGGTCTCCTCGTCGATATGGGAGAAAGTGGACGTCCAGTTAAGGAATGCGAAAAGAACCTCCATGGTATCACGGTGGGCCTTGGGCAAAAGACAGCAGGCAAGATGCAGAATGCGCTTTTGCTTCTCTGGATCGGAGACTTTCTGCGATATGACGAAGAGACGATGGAGCTTGAAGGTAAGCAGTGGATCGGGCATTTCTCGAAGGAATTTCTTTAGCAAGGCAGCAATCTGCACAGGGCTTTCCTTATTCAGGTCGACCGCTTCGTACTTGGTGTCGATTAGATCGGCGAGGTCCTTCAGACGCTTGATGTTGCCGTTCTTCCGGAAGATACCCTCCACAGACATATCCATCTGTCGCATTGCCGACACGGCATCGTCAACAAGCGCCGGGATACGAAGGGCACCAGGACCAACTCCATGAGTGGACTCCGCGCCGTCCCTCTCCACCAGGTAGTCGAGACTGACACCGAATACGCCCTTTTTCTTTCCGACCTTTTTGCCATCCTTATTGAACGCACGTCCGAAGATATTCCAGATCGTTGGCTTGCGAGACTCGATCAGGGAGAGAAGCTCCTCCAGATTGAAGTAGCCCTCTAGCAGCGGCTCCATGGAAAGGACCGCAACATGTCGAACGATGAAGTATTCCAGCGCTGACAGCTCCGAAAAGTACCTCTTCGTCCTTGCGGGAGGCGGATCAGCTGGCTGAGGACCGTTTGCACTAGACATACCCCTCTGGTGGCCAACGGCATATTTGGCCGGGTGATCATCCCTTCTCGGAGCGTACTTGGACGCGTTCGGCCGTAGCTCCTTGGCTTGCTCGGCCGCAATGATTCTCGGGATATCATCCAAAGTCAGGGCATCCTGGTTGCCGAACGTCAGCTCAGTGTGGGTTTCACCATTGGCGTCCTTCTCCTCCACAATCTGGAATCCTTCCTTTCGAGTTTCCGGGCCATCACCGCCCGACGAACCGGGTCGGGCGCTTCTTCCTTCGGGGCCGTCAATGATCCTCGAAGCGCGTGCCTTCTTGTAAGTGGTCGACAAAGTCCGCCCGGTTCGAGTGGATCGCAATCTCCGCATCTCACCGACGGTCTGTTCAAGTGACGACGATTCATCCGTGGATCCCCGGGCGTAGGTCGTCGCACGGGTGTTCGACCTCTGAGGCACCGATTTGGATTCGCCGGTCTGCGGATTCTTATGGCCGTCATTGGCTCCGTGCTCATCTGCCAGGGGATTGTCAGCGAGAAGCTTAGCCATGCAGAGGGAATAGCGACATACCCGAATTATGTGGTAAGGTCCCACCGGACCGGAGAACAGAGAGGAGCCTCGCAAGCGCGACCTTAAGCAGGTAGACATACTGCCGGAGCTTGCTCACGTGCTCGAACCCGCCCTGTGCATCTGGGGCGTGCCCTTTCTGGATGGCACAGCTGCTGCAGAAGGGACGGCCATCCTTCTCGCTCCATCGTCCATCCGCGAGATCAGTGGTAAGGTCTTTCTGGCATGCAGCACACATAAGGTGTGGGGGCTTCAGGTGCCATCTCCGCTCTCCCAGGATCACGCATTCATCATCGATTGGATCCTTGCATGCTGTGCAGCAGTCGGATTGCTGATCCGCTAGGCCCGCCACCCCGGCAAACAAATCGGTCGGAGATGTATTATCTTCCGGGGGCTTGAGCGAACTGAGGTCGCCGAGATATTCAAGAAACTGCTGCAGCCCCTCTGACTTGTTCTTCTCCCGTTCAAGCTTCAACGTGCCCTGCAGACCAATGCGTATAAGCAGCTTCAGATAGTGAGCGAGTCCAGTCACCAGCGATAGCAACTCCTGCGTGACGCCAAGTTTCCGAACGCCCGTTTCCTGAGTTTTGGAGAGCAACGAGAAGAAGGCAACGATCTTTTTACAAAGAAGCTTCGCTTCACGCCCATACGCGAGGTCTAGCCCAGAGGTCAGTGGCAAAGGGTTCGAAGGACAGGAACCGCACTCACCTTTCATCCCCTGATCCTTCATAAGCGCCGCTAAGCCATCGATGGCGAGGAAGAGGACGTCAACATGCCCGATAAACCTCTTGGCGACGACCACACCATCCATGTATGCGCCGTTGCTCACATTCAAGAGCATGTCGGAAATACAGGTCGCTGAAGACTCCTCAAACGTGGATAGGATCCTCCAGATCTTGTAGACCTTCTCTTCCATCTGGTCCTCCTCCTTGCGCACACGCTCCCGTTCCTCGTCCGTTGCCTCGAGGCCAACCTGCGGCCGCTCCAGAGGCTGGCCCGTGGGAGCGAGTCGGACATTCCAGAACTTGTGGATCATGTAGCATTCGGGGTGCCAGTGCTGATTCTGACCATTACGGAAGATCTCGACGAACTGTTTTAGGATAGAGGTGTGGCAGCCGTGGCATCGTTGGGCAAATTGGGTCGAGTAATGGTAATGGCAGTAGACCTTGCCTTCGTGTTCGTAGTAGGAATCCTGAGCACCAAAGACAGTTGGACATACGGAGCAGGTAAAGTGTTCAATGTGGTATTTGCGATCCAAGGCCGTGATATATGAGGACCGGAGTGCACCACCACATTCATAACAGATGAGATCCAATCGCCTAAAGTAGTCAGTCTCACACAAGGGATATTGCCCACTTCCATCTTCGGCATCAACAGGGAAGAATTTTGACGCAACAATTTGGCCACAGTCCTGTTCCAGCTGCGTCAGATTCTGCTGACAAAGGTAGACAACATTGTGAGCACTTACTTCGCACTTGAAACACTCCAGATGGTAGGTAGTCCCTAGGGCTCGGACGAACTGTCCAGTGAGGGCCTCGCCGCACTTCTTGCAGATGCGGGGGGTGTTGTTGGGAGACTTGGTACGAGATCGTCCATTTTGATGCGATCTGTCGCGGTGGGTAGATCTCTCGCGATGAACAGACTGATCGCGTTGAGACGAGGGATCTTGGGGTTCACCATGATCTCGTTCCTCCTTTCGACCGACACGTCCATCTGCGTCTGGAGAGACATCTCCTGCAGGAGCTCCGCTATTTGCGGGCGGATTTCCATCACCACTTTTCCCATCACCGCTTTTCCCATCACCACTCCTCATGAACTGCAAATCCAAATCAGAGGGCGAGACTGGGGACAGCGGTGAACCATCATAATTTGCATCCAACGCAGACCGGGAGTTATGAAGCTCTCCGTTTCCAGGCAGGAGGCTTTCCGGAAGAGAATGGCCCCCGGGAGGCATATCCGTCAAGCCCTCCTTCACAGCTCTGTATGGATCTCAAGCCTACACCAAATGCCTGAAGCAAAGACAGGTCTGACCTGTGATCAGCTGCCCTGTGGTATATGTCGGATAGTCTTGGCTGGCGCGCGCGACGGAGGTCGGAAGAGATCAGGCAATAGGAGAAGGTAGGTAGGGTACTGCCTATCTCGACAGCAGAGGAGGCGGGTAACACGTCGGGTTGCAAATCCCCAGGCTCCGGCTCATAGACCAAAAGCCCTAGTCACCAATGGCGTCTCTAGATACCTTGTGTTGGTGTTGTAGGCGTCAGCTCCTCCCCATGTAGACGTGAGACAAGCCCGGACAACAGCCTCGAGGGAGGCCGGACGAAACGCGACTTCGGCCGGCTACAGAGCGCGAGACGAGGAACAAGGAGCAGAACGCGATGCCTGCACAATCCTCTCGGGCCCTGATGAGGCCCTGTGTGGGAGTACACCGCTTCGGAGCTCAAGACGAGACCAAGAGACGGCGGAGCACGCTGGCCGGCAGGATAACAATCATTCCCGTTACCCTTGGCGCCTAGGGACCTCAGAGAACGAACGCCTCCTCTTTGCTAAGGCGCACACAGTAGACACGAGGCAGAGGGCACTGATCTAAAACAGACACCTGAAGGCCGTGTGAGAGAATGCAGGGACAGGACAGTAAGATGGTGTGGAGTGACGGGATGACGGTCCTCCCCCCCCCCCTATGCTTCATGTTGCTGGATGCCACTAGAGCTGGTCACGTGCCTGAACCTGACCGCCTTCGTTACCGCTAATTTAGCGGATATAGATGGCCGATAGAGATGGACGGCAAACAAGTGCATGCAACCGGAACACCAAAGATGGACGGAAGCAGAAACGTTGGCACCAGCAAGGAGGCTGTGGCTGAGAAGGATGGGGACAGAACAGATCTTGCACGGAGGCAAAGAGAAGCGTGTGCGGTGTTGCGGGGATGAAGGGACAAGACAGGGGTGAAGATCTCCCCAGATTGGGGGGTATGGTAACTTTGGTATTGCCAGATACGCGCACCAGCCCCTGCAGCTGGGCAGAACGATACGCTGATACTGTCTGCGATATGGCCGCTGTCGTGGGGAGCGCCGGTTGGCTGGCTGAGGCAGCATCGACGAGGCTACAGCGGTTTCTTTCTGCCTAAGGGTTTCGTAGAGATTAGGTTTGCAACCTTCGCGGAGTCCCTTGTCATCCATGGTTGGGGAGCGGAGAGAAGGCGATCAGCAACGCTCTCTGGCCACCGTTGGGACCAACCCAGATCCCCTCCCAGGTGGTTCACGGCCATTGTCCTCATCACTGACCGCAGCAGCACGTCAGCGGGCAGGCGTTTCCCGGTGTCTTCTCCTCCCCCGCTCCGGTGAAGGTTTGGCTGCTCTGTACGCCGCAGTCGCCCGTCTGACCCCGGCCTCAACCCCAGGCTCTGCTCTGGCACCGAACCTTGCGTGTCTCGGCCTGCCATCTTCAATCTACGTTTAACGGAGCGCGCTTCCTGAGCCTGGCTGACGATCAAGCAAGCCTCCTGGTCTTTTCTGCCTTTGTTTCAGCCTTGCTGCGCTGCAGAAGTCATTACATATGCGCGCGTGCGGCCCTCCAGCGTCCGCGTCCGAACTCAAATCACTCTGACCGCGCACCACGCTCTTGACCTGAAGGCGCAGCAAAACGGCCGCGGTCCTGTCTTTCCGTTGCCGTCTTCGAGATGTCGGACCAGGCCATCCTGCGTATCACGCGGGTAAGTTCTCTCTGCTTCGCGGCCCTGGTGATTTGTCGAGTTTCACCCGCTGACGAGGGGCTTGGTGGGGTACCAGGAAATCAAACAGATCCAGCAAGGAACGGACCTATGTGGGTTGATCCACAGAACAAGCATCGTCGACGGGACACTAGCTGACCGGCCCCTCCAGCTCTCGCCGTGGCATGTCAGGAATCTGACATCCGCAACGTCAAGGCCCTGATCGTCGGTCCCCCGGAATCACCATACGAGTTTGGATTCTTTGAGGTGCGTCGGGATAAATCTCCCCAAGCTGAAGATCAATACTGACTGGCATCACTGCTCCAGTTCTCGATCAAGTTTCCGAAAGGTTTGACTGCTGTACGTCTCTTCCGGAGAGGTGTAACTGACGCCTCTCCCAGACTACCCTGCGAATCCTCCCAATGTCAAGGCTACGACTACAAACGGGGGACGATGCCGCTTTAATCCCAACATCTATGCGTCGGGGAAAGTGTGCTTGTAAGTATTCTGGAGCATCACGAGTTTTCGCATATAACGTTAACGAAAAATGCTCATCGCAGGTCGATCCTTGGGTAAAACTCTCACGCCCCAACGCGCAGGGGAGGCACTGACGGATCTTCCAGGACATGGCGCGGCGAGAGCGGAGAACAGTGGTCGTCAGCGCAAGGGTTGGAGTCGATTCTGATCTCCATTCAGAGTCTGATGTCTTCCAATCCCTACGAGAACGAGCCAGGCTTTGAGAATGCAAAGTCCTCGACCGACAAGAAGAATATGGCACATTATGTCGCGAAGGTGATTTCCAGCCGTGCAGAGTCCCCCGTGGAATCTGTTGCTAGCATTACTGACACAAGTCAGATTCGACATGAGACTCTGCGCCTTGCGGTCATCCAACCTCTAGAGGAGTCTCTGGGGATTCAGTCCGATGGGACCGTTCTCCCTCCAAGCAGCGGATACGGGTCAGACGAGGACGAGGAGGACCGACCGCTGTTCGATGACGACAAAGTCCCGTTCGAGCCGTTCAACGACCTTCGCAAACGACGGTTCCTCTGGTATTACGAATCTTACATGCAGGCAATCGAGGCTGCGGAGCAGAAAGTGAAGCCCAAGCAGCCGTTTGAAAAGATGCCGTTCGAGGGGGGTGGAAACTCCATGGATGGACACTTCAACTACCCGGAGCTGAAGAGACGGTTGATCTTCATCAAGGAGACCATTGCCAATGAGACGAAGAATTGGGCGCTCGAAGGACTCGCCGCCAAGGAGCAGGAGGCCAGTATAGCGGTCAACTTGCAGCGCCAGCATGAACAGATCGTCGAGGACTTGAAGCGTAAGAAGAACTTCACTGTCGATCTGGTCATCGTGGACGGAAACCCCTTCGTCTGGAAGTTGACCTATTTCGGCCGTCCCATGACCCACCTGGACGGTGGGATCTTTAAAATCAGGATCGCCCTGAGCCCGCGCTTTCCGGACGAACAGCCGCGAGTCTTTGTGGAGACGCCGCTTTTCCACCACCGCGTTTCCAAAGATGGGGTGCTCTGTTACTTCCCTCAGCGGCCCGATGAGATGAAATACCACATCGAAGCGATCGTGGAGGCCTTGGAAGAGGAGTCTCCCCCGTACGATCCCAGGACTACGGTGAATCCAGAGGCATCCAAGCTGTTCTGGGGCTCGCCGGAAGACAAGAAAAAGTACAATCGCGCTTTGCGCAGGTCGGTTGAGAGGAGCACTGAGGAGGCATTCGCATGATGTGCCAGATGCAACAGGTTCTGAGGCATTCTCTCTGCCACTCACCCCTCGATGAGGGTAGACCCCTCGTAGCTCCTGTTACATCCTGTCTCGCTCCCAGGGCAGAGATTTTACGCCTGGAAGTCCTTTCGACGTTACCAATTAGCCTTTCGAGATATCCTTTACTTTCGAGATTGTGGTTGCATTTCCTCTAGCTCTTATCTGGTGTTCAGGTCGCGATCGGTTCGGGCTTCTCCACGGTGATTTTTCACAGAGACGGTGGTCCAGGAATCAGTAATGGAAGTAACAATGGCGAAGGGGACAGGGCGCTTACATGGGGGGGGGAGAGGCTTTTTCTCATATCAGTTACGAGATAACGCTCCTAAATGCCAGACCTGATTTGTATCACGCGGGTGTACGAGATATATCTATGCCAGCAGTACCCGACAGCGGGCGCAGGGATACGTTCGCTATGTAGCGGTAATCCACACATTCGTGGTCTGCTCCGCGTACATCTACCATATAAATACCTCGTAGGGCAGGGTGTCTCTTGTGCATCATGGATGTACTGTACAGAGTGCTAGCAGCTGCTGAGTCGTAGCCCTATGCGGCGTTGTGCGGAGGCGGCGTTCTTCAGGAGTGGCCCAAGCCTCACCGCCCGGGGGCCTGCTGGAAAGCTCCGTGTACAGCATCATCTCCGGAGCGCCAGGAGCCTCTCTCCAAACCGCGTGTCTGTCCGCCGCAGGCGTTGACTCTGCTCGCGACAGATACGGATCCCATTCTCCGCCCCCAATGGCTCCGGACCAGCGCACCATCGAGCTGGGCACCGTCCTGGTGATCGGTGGCTGCGGCTTCCTGGGCTCGCATATCGTCGACCAGCTGCTCAACTTTCCCACCGAGACCGACCCCAGCGCCGCGCTCCCCAGGCCCCAGGGAGATCCACGATTCGAATACCCGCGCCTGCGCGACCGGTTCCCGAAGTACAAGGCCAAGGTCGCCGTGGTCGATCTGCGCACGACGCATAACCGCCTGCCCGGCGCCGAGTACCATGACGGCGACATCACGTCGGCGGAGTCGATGCTGGCCGTGTTCCGCAGGGTCAAGCCGGACGTGGTGATCCACACGGCGTCGCCGTCGATGCTGGACGGCAACAAGGCGCTGCTGCACAAGGTCAACGTGGAGGGCACGAGGACGCTGCTCGAGGTTGCCGGCGGCGCCAAGGGCGACTGGGGCGGGAAGTGCAAGGCGTTCGTGTACACGAGCTCCAGCTCCGTGGTGCATGATACGCAGAGCGACCTGATCAATGTGAACGAGGAGTGGCCGTACGTCCGGGGGAAGCTGCAGCAGGAATACTACTCGGAGACGAAGGTAATTCCTGCCAACATTCGTGCAGTAGCTCTGTGTCCGCCGCAGCAAAGATGCTGACCAAAGTTCCTACAGGCCGACGCAGAGGAGCTCGTCCTTCGATATAACCGCGCCTCGCCGTCCGGGATGCTGACCTGCGCCATCCGTCCAGCCGGCATCTACGGCGAGAAGGACACTTCCTTTACGTTCAAGATCCTCGAGCACGCATCCAAGGCATCCCCGACGACCCTCCGTCTGCAACTCGGCGACAACAACAACCTCTTCGACTTCACCTACGTCGGGAACGTCGCCTACGCCCACATGCTGGCCGCGGAGCTGCTTCTCGCGACCCACAAGCGCTACGAGTCCGGGTTGAGCGCGCCGCTGGACCACGAGCGCGTCGACGGCGAGGCCTTCAACGTCACGAACGACTCCCCCGTGTACTTCTGGGACATGACGCGCGCCGCGTGGGCCTTGACGGGCAAGGTCGTCGAGCCGCACCAGGTCTGGGAGCTGCCGGAGGGCCTCCTGGGCGTCGTCGGCGGGATCGCGGAGGCGGTGCTGGGCCTGTTCGGCAAGACCCCCCGTCTGACGAGGCGGATGGTGCGCTACTCGTGCATGACGCGATACTACTCCCCCGAGAAGGCGAAGCGGCGGCTCGGGTACACGCCCATCGTGCCCGTCGACGAGGGCCTGGCGCGGGCGGTCGGATACGTGGTGGCGAAGGAGCAGCTGGCACAGGGGGAGAAGGGTCTGTAAATACGGCAGTCGATGAAGAGTGCAGTCTTCGATATCGCATGTACTACCAATATCTGTACGACGTCATACTCAGAGGAACGGAGACGATTGGTCGGGTTTACGCCTGCAGGGAGCCGTTGATGTTGTCTGCTATACAGAAGATAGACTAATTGATCTTCCCTGGTGATAATGAACATACTTTCGATCCACCTCCTGCTTATGCAAAAATTGATATGCGAACGTATTTCCGAGTCAATCACTCGGACACGGGTTGAGGTGCTGGAACTTTCGATTTTATACCTGGAGGGCTTAGCGTCTTGACACAAGTCATGACCAGGGACCTCCACCAGCTGGAAGCCTTGACGTGTTGGAAAAGGCTCCGACTCCCCAGGTTCTAGAGATTTGGCGTCCTTGGAGACCTGCAAAGACAGATCCTTACTCTGTGCGGCGTAGCTGCTTCGGTCCCCATGCCGAGATGCAGGACCCTTGTCCATGACGTCTCCGCCTCTTCTCATTCGGAGTTCGATAGGATATATGTCCTTCAGCTTCGTTGACAATGGGAGTTCTTATTTCCGGCATGTCTGATGAACAGTGCATTTGTCGTTGCGACGGATGCTGTCTCCCATCCCGACGCCATGATCTCTGACATACTGTACATCCATACACGGTGATCGTTCTCCACGTGCCATCCTGAGGCATCCATCTGCCTACTACATCCTACATTTCTCTTTTGGGTGATACAGCACTCACCCTACTCATCTATGTCCAAGTGCTCAAACTCTTAAGAATAGTCCACGATGTCCGCGAGGACGGCTAGGCCCGGAGCGCCCAACGGCCGACCGCAAGGGGCAGCTCCGACGTGGTTTTTTTTTGCGGTGCGGAGGACCGAGATTTCATCGCAACTTCGTCTCACTCTTTTCTGTCGTGTTGTCGATTTCGCTCGTTGGATTCCTTCCTTCTGTGAGAGTATAACTGTATTTATTATTGTGTTTTGTTTTATTTGATATATCGGGTTTGATATCCTTGAATATATACACTATATTAACAAAGAAAAATGGGCTATCTTATCACACTTCTCACCCCCCTTCTCCCACTCCTCGCCCACGCCTCCTTCAACCTGAACACCGCCGGCCCCGACTGGGCCTACACGGCCCAGGACCTCGCCAACACCACCTCCCCGGCCTGCCGGGCGGCCTACAGCGCCGAGATCGACTGCGACCCGACGCTCCTCGGCCTGGTCGCCTCCATGCGCCCCGGCTTCCAGCCCACGGCCGCCGACCTGGACGCCACCTGCACCGACGCCTGTCGGTCCTCGCTGGAGACGTATATCAGGGACGTGCAGGCCGCGTGCGCGGAGCCCGGCGACCGCGCGCTGGAGCAGCTCTGGGGTCCCTGCTGCACGTACACGACGGATCCGGTGGAGTTGGTCGGTCAGATCTTTCTGTATACGCTGGAGAGGGACTGCGTGAAGGATAAGTATGACATCTTTCCCCCTGTCCCCAACATCTCCGATGGATAGGTGGATAGCTGATTTGATTTGATCTGATCTCCAGCCAAGGAAACTACTGCCGCCTGAACAGCGACTACGGCACCGACGCCGCCTTCGCCTCCTGCGCCGACACCTGTCCCGTCGCCTTCTACGCCCTCGCCCACGAGTACCCCGCCAGCGGCTGGCAGTTCAACTACTACTTCCTCGTCTCGCGGGGGGACTGGTGGCGGGAGCAGTTCCGGAGGGGGTGGGAGAATCTGCAGAGGTTGAAGTGCGAGGCGAATGGTACTAGCCTGACTTCTTCTTCTAGCGGTACCGTGTCGACTACCGCCACCGTCACGGGTCATACGACGGTCTCAGAGGTAGTGTCCACGGCTACGGCTACTACGTCCACGGCTGCGCCTGCGGCGTCGACGGCGGCTGTCAGTACTGGCTCGGCTGGTTCTGCTCCGACGGGCAATATAGGAAGCAGGGCGGTAGTACCTGGGCGTGGGTTGTTGGGCTTGGTGGCTGGAGTGTGGTTGGAAATGGCGATGGCAATGGCAATTTAGATACCTGAAGTGATGTATGTGCTGAACATGGTCAAGGGTCTGGGACTGTGGAGCTATGTATGTATGTATGTACTGTACTATGTAGGTATGTACCTATGATTCGCATGTTCGCTGGGCAAATAACCTCTGAATTGAGGAATCTGGGAATTTTTGGCCGGCATCTTGTGTGAGCGCCCTCCCAGACAGCTTGTAATTGACCAGCAGCTCCTTCTGCTCAGGACAATCTCCGTCCTAGGACGATGACAGATTGTTTTCGAGCCTCCCAGAGGGTTCAGCAACTTTTCGAAAAACTCAGCCCAGTGGGTGCTGCTGTTGGCACCGGAATTATATATAAGTATACTTCTCACGAAAGTGATACCGTCTCAAACAGCACCGAATTCACAAAGGATTTTTTTTTTCGTTTAGGACAGACAATGCTGGCAAGGAATAGAAAACATTCTATTGTGATTTTTTGACACAGACTTTAGCATCTTCATGTCATGGATGCTCTTGTGAGAGATGCCAGCAATGGCCACGAGTTTTGTCCGTTCGCCTTGGTCTTTTTGCATGGGAAAGCTGGATAGATAAAGGAACTGTTTCCAGGGTACAATACCGACGACTTCACAGAAGAACGGAATGTGTCTCGCGTCAGCACCTGCTTCGAGGAGCCGTCTCCGACCAGCGCCGTGATGTCCGAAGCAATGAAATAGGGGGCAAGGGAGGCGTGCGCAAAACGGAATCTTATCCGCGTGAGCTCGTTGTGCGGTATGCGTCGGCAGTGAAGAATCAATCATCCAGCAACGCTGGCCCCAGAAGGTGCCCATGAGAAGACCACCTATATCCGTGCTTCCGTCTTCTGTAAGGCAGTTGGGCACGGATAGAATCGTCGATCAAAATGCAAGCAATCGCACATAGATATTCTGAAACCGAGATCGCCGATGCGAATAGCTGATGGCCCCCATTTGGATCGCATGCATATTTATATAAACATTGTGAGAAGGAGTGCGTACATCACGGCGCATCGTAACTGGGACTGGGGCTGTCGACCAGAACGAGGTTCCATGTACTCGTAACGGTATGAGCTCGTGTATATAGCGAGTTCAACGTCTGCCGCAGTCGTGCCTTTGGGCCATTGAAGTTTGTCATGATCCTGTACAGCAAGAGTTGGAGGAAGAGCTTGAAACACGATCTCAAGCGCACGGCCACAAACCCCAGCTTCATTTCCTACAATGTATTGCTCCTGGAAAGGTTTGGCTGGACAATATTTGCAAGGATTCAAAAGATGGGAGCGATGGGCTGTTGAATCTCTGCTTCAAATCCCGGAACCCCCACTTGCTAGAAGCAGGACGAGGGAAGCTTCTTGGCCTCCTCAAATTCTGTCCTTCATTTCTTGATCTTCCCAATAAGCAACCCGATGGCCAGGTGACGTGTCTGGCACATTCCGGAGCAGGAGCTGCTCATACTCCCATGGGTACTGAGAATTCCGTCTCGTATAGGTGGCTAGCCTGTTAACTACATGGTATCGCATGGTTCTATTCTCGCCATGGGGTGGAACTTCAGCGAAATGAGAGATAACCCGTGGTAGGCTGACGAACGAAACGAATTAGCTCAAGAGAGATATATATATGTATTGATCTCCCCCACCACTGTAATATTCTGCGCCACATCATGATATATATAAAAGGGGTTCGGCGGAGACTTTATTTTTATAGACATCAGTGTTCCAGAAGTGCCTCAGCAATGTAAGACTCGCTGTCAGATACATTAGCCACGTTAGTTTTTGTCGGAGTTGAGGGCTGAGAAGCAACCTCTATCGCGTTCACTGGTTGTGTACAGTTCGAAAACGGCCTTGTAAACATCCGCTGACTTGCGATCAGGAGGAATGGCAAATGAAGAGGGGGCAGGTAAGGCGGCTGTTTGCATCCGCATATAAATATCATCACTACGACTAGGTGAATAAGACAGGGAAGATCTTGCCTGCTGTGACTGGTTATGTTCTGAGTGAAGTGCCTAGGTCGTTAGGTAGATGATTAGCAAACTTGCGCCAGAGGAGCAAAAAAAGTTCCGATCCTTGGTTGATGCCCCCGGTTAAGTGCATACTAGAAGCTCTATCATGCCTTCAAACTCTGAATATACCTAATATAACCTTGGGAGCATGCCAAGGTAGGTAATAAGCCTTGAGAGCAAATATAGCAAACACTCCTGAGTACGTCCATGGATATACGCAGTATGGCTGCGGGGAACTTGAATCCCATATAGGGCATTTCGAGCTGTATTCGCTACCTCGTCATTCAATGCTGCTGATGCTCGGTTGTCGCTCAAGCGAGTTATATACCACAGTCACTTTTATTAGCATCTGTACTCAACGAATAGACCGATGGAGCTCACCGATGTCAAATCTTCCGAAGTCACTTTCCAGGAGCGGCTCTGCCGTTCGCCGCATGCCAATGTCTTCTTGGTGACCATCCGAGGTGTAACATGTGTCATGAGAGCAGTAAGCATGAGCCTTGTAGATGCAGACACCATATTAATTAGATCTTGCGTTTCTGATGTTTCTGCTTTTCGCTGATGATAGATCCGCGACAATGACCGAAAACAATACTCAACCCCAGAGCGCGAGGTGGATCGGTTTCACTAATGAGGTCAGAGCCTACAGGCGACTAAAAAAGTATGGCATCTGCGACCGGGGGCCTCGTCCCTAACTTCTATGGCACCATCAAACAGCTCGATCCGGAGCTCTACGAACCCCATCTAGATTCTTTCCGTCTGGACGTCAACCTGCCTGACGCGGTCCTCCTGGAGTACATCCCCGGCATGGAGCGACTGTGGATGGATAACCATACCCGGGAACGCATGGACGGGTTCATCGAGATCGCGCGGGAGATCCACAAGGCGCACGTTCTAATCGAGGATATCCATTGGAGAAATATATGGTCTTCCCTGACCATCCAACCAGGGTGTTGTGGCTGGACTTTGATGTCTCTCGGCCGTACGATGAGGGACGGTTGACGGATAAACAGAAACGGCTGTTTGAAGAAGAGATGGGGTTTGTGATTGAGCTTGGAGAAGATATGGTGCGTGATCTATTTGCGCCCGATCCTCGTACGGACTCTTGCTATCCGTTGGACACGGTCAATAAACATGCTATGTACGATTACAGGAGGCCGACATCGCAGAAGGACGTGTCAATCGACTGGCCATATGGACTTGACTGGTCTGTACAACCGAGGCATCACTATTGGGGGGTTTTATGAAAGCTTCTATCTACCCACTGCACCCTTCAAGCACCAAATCTTGCTTTAGGGGTATCCGGATGAATGGATAAGCGGAATAACACCACGACTTTTTTTCTTTTTAGTAATTGCTTGAAACAACAAAATGAATTACTCGAACGTACCATGTATATACGTAAGTTTGTCATATCTACCAGGTAGTGATTTATTAGTCGGTCACTCCGGGGCAATTATCCATACTACACGAGTAAGATTCCCTCAGCCACATGCCCAGATATGGATTTGTCTACGAGTACGGAGGCAATGCACTTCTTGGGCGACATTGACACCCATCTGCTAGGTCTACTTTCAATCCAAGGTAGATTCTAGTATGGGCTATATTTAGATTTAGAGTGACATCCATGTCTCGCTGCTAGCAGTGGTTTATACTCTACGGGAGCAATAGTGCTGAGAGAAGCAATGTGCAGAGTCATTCCCATCGAGCAGACTGTTCGATCAGCGGAGGGCAGTGCACAGTTAGCGGCTGTTCTTCTGGACTCCGCGTACACTGTGTTATAGGAGACATGGAGTCGGACTACGATGAGGGGAGGTCTGCGCCCCCAACACTACTCCTTCCTACTCTCCATTCGGTAGGTGAGTAAGTCTGCAGCTGCGGAGGATTCGTTCCCCGGGCAGACAGATAGACGGACATGCAGAGAGAGGAGTCGGGGAGGAGGGAAACGAAGGGCCAGCCAACCATGATCCCGAAGACAGGTTTGCTGCGGACGTGCTGGCGGGACCGCGCTCTGACTGCTCCGTCCTGCGACAATCCCCGGCGGCAGAGCGATAAGCGCACGCAACCTACTCGACAGGTCGATCGCTGACATCAGACCCTCTCCGAGAGGAACGGCCTGTCCGTTCGTTCGACTAGCCTTTGAAGCACCCAGGTAGGTACCCGCTCGGTGCGTAGGGATCTACTGTCCAGCGCTAACGGACGAGGAGCCGGGGCAACCAGGAGGCAACCCGGCTCAAGGCGTATCCAGATCCCCATGTCACTTGAAGAACGGCAGTCGGAGATCGCGGATCGAGATACGAGAACAGAGCACGATGCTGTTGGCGCGTTGTGGACGTCAGACCGTGGGTATCATGTCAATCACCGTTCAGGGCAATCCTCCACGTCGATACAGGCACGGTGCAGTGCCACTTACCCCTTCACCCTTTGCTGTCCATCGCACTGATCAGCGACTTCGAGGAGAAGGCAAACATGCTGGGTTCCCCATGCCCAATAACCGCTGCATCTTTTGCTCTGCCAATCGCCATCCGATGCGTTCAGCTCGTCGGGTGCATGCAGGAAACGCCATGCCCCGGAGGAATGTCACACGGCGAGTCGCCCACGAGGCACGCGCCGGGCCCTGCAAGCCGAGCTAGCCAGCGAGTGGGAAGAAGCAAAAATTCACCATGTTGGCTTCGATCGAGCAGTGCTTGGTCCTCGCGGGCGCCCCGTCACCACACCTCTCCCTCCTAAACCTGATTCAGCTCCGATGCTGCGATCGGAGGGCAGTCTCACGCCTCTTTCTCGACCTGTGAACGCCAAGCGAAGGATGGGAGGGGGCGGCGCGTGTCAACGCCCTGTCCGCGGCGCCAGGCATCCGCGCTATGCTTCTGTGCATGCATAACAACACACCGATTCAGAAGACTGACAGGGCGGCGGACGATCATCATTTGTATGCAGAAGATTGACGCCGCGGAGTTCTCGTTTTGAACGTTGGTAGCAGGCACTTTCCGATGCCCACCAGGAACTCCGATCTCCGCAGCAGTGGTGACACCTGGATGCTTGGTCTAGGCCTTGCTGAGACTATCTGTATCATCTATCATGGCCGCAGGAATTGTCGAAGACCTCGGGCCAGATCTAGGTTGCTTCAGACGTGAGGGGGGTCTACTGCGTATGGGCGCACTCTGCTCGCGAGGCACAAGACGAGAATCCCCATCCGGGCACGACTTGCCTGGCGTTTAGGAACTTGAGGTTGGAGCGCATGGTTCTGCGCATGATCTGCTCCTCTCCCGACTGCCTTTCGGTCTAGCAGACTGACACTGCTGCCACTCTTCCGAAGCGGCTGCGCTGCCTCTCCACTGCCACACTCGAATTCTATCATGACGGGCCGCGGGCTCCACGGTGATCCACTGGTAAACAGAGTGCCAGTCTGGTGGACGAAGCGCCCTGTCAGCTTCCCCCGCTAGGGGCGTCCGGGGTGAAGTCGTCGGGCAAAGCAACCTGCAGGCGGCTGTGATGGCCACCCAACACTCTGGATAGGGGCTGGGAACCGCGAGCTTTTGCTAATCCGGGATGACATACTCATAGCCCGGGCCGCTCAGCCCGAAGACCGGCCAACAGGCGAGGCTGATCGTCGATGGCAACTTCAGATTGAGTTTTCTCCCGGATTACTGAAGCGTGTCTAGGCTCTCCACCTGCTTCTTGTGTTGACATGGCCCATGGCGATGACGGATGACGATACGATCGAGAAAGGCCCCCTGGCTTCTCGCGCTCCTCCTGATTGAGCCTCTAGCGATCTGGCCCGTCAGCTGCGGACACCCTCCCCAGACACACCACACCCCCAATGTTACCCTTGCTCGCCGGCCGCAGCGCAGAACCGTCTCAGGATCGGGACGTTTCCTTTTCGCGAGGCGGATTCAGGGTAAAAAAGAGAGAGAGAGAGAAATCATGCACGAGCCTCCATGGCTTCTGTTGAGAGAAGCCGGGTGTGGTTGCGGACGTCCAAGAGTCCTCAGCTGGCGTTCAGCTTTTGCACCATATCCCGTATCTGCTGCAGGGGCTGTCTCTAGCACTGATCTTGTTCGGTGCATCCCTGGCCTAGTTGTTCTAGATGTTCCAATCGAGTTCACCGGAAGGACAAGGGAAGCCGACTAGACTCGGCATGAGGCTCAACAGGCGCCTCCCCTCCGCGCTCTTTGATCTGTGGCCTCTCGACTGCAACTTGGCTGGTTCGTCAACGCTGTCCACCGGGTTTGCATAAGTCATAAAGGGCACCTTTCCTTCCGCCCGAGGGCACACCTCTTGGACGGTTTATTCTTCACAGCATTATATCTATATTATGTCCCCTTCATCCGTCCAAGTGCGTTTGCGCTTGCATGTCCAAGCCGTGTTGCACGTCCTACCAGTCTATTTAGAAGCGATACCTGGACACGGCTAGCCCGGGCCGCATATACACTGTTGGTCATTATGGAGACAGCCTTCATCCAGCCCTTCGCGGATCTCCCCAGCATCGACGATTTGACTGGAAACAACACGCCTCTAGATACCTTGCAATCCTTTGGATCGGATATCAATGTTCTTTTGGACTCCGCAGGACAAACCCCCAATGGAAGTGAGATGAGCCGTCACAACACGGCCATGGAAAGGACAACCCATCTCCAGCTGGAGCTGTCGAAGATGGAGCAGTCGGCGAAAGGCATCCCATACTATCCTCCGTCCCCTACATTGGACGACGGCCACGGATCGATGTACCGTGGTGGACGAATGATTGGAATGGAAATGGACATGTCCCCGTTCATGCTGCTGCAGGAGAGATACCCGTCCCCCAGCGGTCCTTGGGGCGGCGACCTGTCCTCCAACACGGAAAGCGAAAGCTCTTTGAGCCCGCGGTGGAACAATCTGGGATGCTACACAGGGCCGTCGTACTCCCCCGAAGAAGCTTTCTTCCACCCGATGGACCCAGGCGGATTCGGAGGCGTGGGACGCTGCTGCGACAGCGGCCACTCGGTCTCGCCGTGTGAGGTGCAGCACTACCCCGATCCAGAGCCGGATCGCGAGTTGGAGCCCGAACAGAAGCTGGTCTCCCAGGTCTACCAGCCTTGCCTGCCTCGGTACTATGACGAAGTCGACGCCGAGGGTGACGCTGACGCCGACGGCGATGTCGACACCGAGGCAGACGTCTCCGCGCACGACGCCGGCGATGATGATCCCGTCTATCTCCCCTCCCGAAAAGCGCCCAAGATATCCGCCGCCTCGAGCCCCCGTCGGAGCCGGGGTGTAGTTCCCGCCCAACACCGCGTTGGAAAGCGCGCCATCCGCCGTGCTGCGGCGACGAGACCGACCAGAGCAGCGCTCAAGGACCAGGCTCCCGACCGGCTGTTTGTGTGCAGCTTCTCGCACTATGGATGTGAGAGCACCTTCGTCTCCAAGAACGAATGGAAGCGCCACGTCGCCTCTCAGCACCTCCAGCTCGGATTCTATCGGTGCGACGTCGGCAGCTGCAACATGTCCAACTCATCGCAACACGAACGTGCCGGCGGACATACAAAGGACAACGGCGGCTCCAGCAGCGCCGGCGGGAGTCGCATGCCGAACGATTTCAACCGCAAGGACCTCTTCACGCAGCACCAGCGCCGCATGCACGCTCCCTGGCTGGCCGAGTCGCGAACTCCCACCCCAGAGGAGCGGGACGCCTTCGAGGCGAGCCTCGAAGAAGTTCGCGCGCGCTGCTGGCATGAACAACGCCAGCCGCCGCAGCGGAGCCAGTGTGGCTTCTGCAAGCAGAAGTTCACCGGCCGCCACAGCTGGGAGGGCCGCATGGAGCACGTCGGCAAGCACTTTGAACGGGGAGAGTGGCGGGGCGAGGCCGAGGATCCCGACCTGAGGGAGTGGGCCCTGAAGGAGGGGATCATCTGTCCGGTGGGAAAGGACCGGTGGATGTTGTCGTCTCTTGTCAAGGACAGAAACGGTCACAGCGGTCACGGTGTCTAGATGTCGTTTCGAGTTCATCTTCTATCTCTAATGATTGCTTCTTGTCTTCATCAGGAAACAGATTCGTTGGTTTTCATCCAGGAAGAGGTCGGGCGCTGATGGGCTAAAGTTAATATCCTCGTCTCCTATCTTTGTATCTTTTCTTCTTTCCAGCTCATTGTTGCCAGCTCTTGCAGGCCATCAATGGCTAAGAGCTGGCGGACTGGATTGTGTTATTATGATACTCTATGGACGTTCAAATTTTTAGGTGTCTCCTCGTCTCTAATGAATAGATAAGCAGTGATGCACATGTACATACTAGAGTCTCTTACACATCGTGCAATGTCCCATCCAGCCTCTTGTTTCACGCCCACCATCAATCCCTCTACAAAATCGGACTGCTTCCAGTTCTGTGGTCCAGTACCTCCTCAAGAACTCATCCACCGTCGTCGGCCTCACCCCACGACAGAACCAATTTAGCACCGGCGCGACTACGAACTCCCCCTCACAACACACCATACTCAAACAGTACTCCACTGGCACTCCATCCGCCTGAACCCATCACATCCGCCGCAGGAATACTACCTACCTACCTATCTCCAGCCGCTCCGCAAGCTGCGCCCTCGTCTTGCGCCGCGCCTCGATCCTCCTCCTCTGTCCGACGATAAAGCGCCCGATGGTGTAGATGTGTGATCATGGGGGAACGGGTACTTGACCCGTCATCACGAGACACACAGGAAGGAGGAACCTCCGCCCACGCTTCTTTTATTTTTCCCCTGCCCCTCGTCCGCCAGATGTATCGTCTCAAAAGAAGATACGGACCGGAGAAACCATCCTTGTTGAACCCTGCTGAAGCTCATCCTCCTTCGGGCCCCAGATGGTACTCTACGTGTACGGTACAGTACATCCGAGAGATACCCGGATGGATGATAGATAGACGATTCATTCACAAACACAACTTTCCCATCCCATCCCATCAAATCCCGTTCCCGTCCCCGTCCAACACGGGGAAGAAACAAGCAGACTCGCGTTCCCACACGTACAGCAGCAGTACACTGCAGAGAAGCCACGGCAACAACAACAACAACAACAACAACAAGAAGCTGAGCTCCGCGGGCATCCTCATCCACTTTTTTTTTTCCCAACATCCATTGTCAATAGTCAGTAACCTCGCTGATATGATAAATGCGTGATGAAAAATTTTTTAATATGCCCATGTTATATGGCGCAGCGACCGGTGATGGAGATAGCTGCTACTGGTACTGCACCGTACAGTACATACGTTGCGAAGGTAAATATTTAGGTCCGGGTCTGTGTCCGGCCGCAGATCAGGAATGAGCGAAAAAGAGAAGTGGGAAGGACGCTGATGTGGTGCATGTCGCTGAGGGAGGAGGGCAGGCAGAGACAGACGATGGAAAGGAGGAGGCGCTCAGAGCGTGCAGGGGTGTTTGGGGGGGGGGGGGTGTTGTTCCCTGGGGAGCAGCCTGTAATGTTTGATGGCGACTTTGAGCATTTTCCTCTTCTCTCCTTTCTTTTTTTATTTTCTTTAGAAAAGCGGGAAACAGTCTCTTTTTCCCCTTTATATCTGTTTATGTAGGTGTTGAATTGGGTTGGTCTAGGATGGAATGTGATTATCAGGGTTGGGATGGGACGTGTTGTGCGAGAACAGAAAGGGATAGATAGAAAGAGGGTTGGTATTGTAGCAGAAACCACCACTTCGGTTTTTTTTTTCTTCATTTGAGTTGAATGTTGAATAATAATACCTCGTCGATCTCGGCGCGGTCGAGGCGATGAATGGCCTTGGAACCTAGTACAGTACATACTAACTGGTAGTGATGGGAGATATATCTGATTTTTTTTGAATCTATAACGCAGTATATGAATGATCCACATTCTGAGAGTGGTGCAAAATAGCTAATTAGGTGAAAATAAATAGACGGAAATAAGCAAGAATAAGAGGGCATGATGATGTGGGGATAATAATGACTTGGTGAGATCTCTAGGTAGGAATGGCTCAACCATACGGTCCCAGTTCTAGTAATATTATTATTATACGGCGGTATAATAATACACGGCTGACAGACAAAACTTGCATGCAGCATACTTTTGGGGAGTCGAAGCTGGCACTGATGTCAGATACCTGGCTAGCTGGCTATCAGAGAGAGAGAGAGAGAGAGAGTAGTACTCATGGACAGCTATGTCTTTTTATGCCATTTAGACAAAATAGAGACAAAAAGTAGAATTGGGCGGTCTTGTAAGGAACCACAAATCTACTGCTTTCCTGCATAGGTCTGCTGCAGCCTTTTTTTTCCCCTCATACCAGGGATTTGAGATCTCTCTCTACGCGTTCCGTCAAAGGAATGTACAGTACATGTACAGACAGAGTCTTCTTTGTTTGGTGGTTTCAGGATGACCGTAGGACTGATGGTGGAACCTATAATAATATTATTAAAGGTCAAAGAATCAGAGAAGGTTTTGCCGGATCATCAATCGATTAATTTTATGACAAATATTAGGTCCGGAGGTAATGTATGTACATGTATATGTACATGTACCAATACTGCTACTGATTGGCGATTTAATTGTAGGGCAACCTCATATAGATGTATATATAGGCGCTTTTTCTTTCCTTCATCATGTATTTATTGATTATTAATGCCAGCTTGGAATTGGGCACTTGCTGGGAGAAAGCTCGGTATTCAGAATGAGATCAAGTTTGGGAGATACCTGCTCCGGGGCGATGGTACTGTACATACAGACAGACTGTAGGATTTGTTCTTTCTAGCTATGTCGTAATGCAGTCGTCGTTTACCTGATTCAGAACATTGGCTTCTTCGCAGAAAAGAAGAGCAGGATCCTTGCCGACAGATGGCGTTGTGGTCAAATCAGACGCGCGTTATGCCATGCAGATACCTAAATAGTCACCTAAATTTACCAGTCTTGTATCCTCGACATAGACATAGATAGACATAGTACACAAGACATATATATCATGCTGTCTTCCGTCTGGTCTGGTCTTGCCCGGCTAACCGACTGAACTGACTGAGAGCTACTACTGAATAGATACTCAATGGATCATGAATACTCGCGAAGAAAAGGAAGATAACATATCGAAAACATGCCGCTTGTCGCTTGCAAAACTTCAAAACTCCGGCTCGCATTCAAATTCGATTCGATCCGATCCGATAAGGTTCAATTCAATTCGATTCGGTTCACTTCGATGCAGGCCCTACCGTGCCGGGATGAAATACATGCGTTGCAGATGCAGTCCAAACGGAGCGTAAATTGAAACATTAAATGAAGGGAGGATATCATATTAGGTCAGGTCACGTTCCATGTCCACGTCTGTATGCGTATCCGGGGGCCGCTTCGTTTCGTACGGGGCGACCGCTGCGCGACGAAACGAAGCGGCGCGTCATGTTGTCGTTGCTCGCGTCTAGCAGCAGAGTTCGAGGCATTCGAAGCAGCATTCGCAGGTCTCCTCGCAGAGGAAGCAGCAGCACATGGTTGCGATGCTGGAGGAGAAGTCAGTAGCCTGGTTAAGAACCAAGGGAGAAGAGGGAAACGCACCAAGTGGCCAGACACCCGCGGTCCTTCTTCTGCTCGGGCGGCGGCTGCTGGTACTGCATGGGCGGAGGGTAGGACTGCTGGGGCGGGTAGGCCTGGGGCGGTGGTGGAGCAGCGTAGCCCTGAGGAGGATAGCTAAGCGGAGCCGGCTGTCGTCAGCAGCGTGCAACAGATGGCAACCGTGGAAGGGTCAGAAACAAAGAAAGGGGTGAGAGCAAGCTGGACAGGACAGGACAGGACAGCCCGCGCATCACGGAGACCAAAACACTGTGCAGACGACTGAGGTCGCGTCCAGCTGCAGGGCTGCATGGCTAACGTCATGCGACAGTAACAAGGGTGAACAAGAGAAGGGAACTTACGCAGGCTGGGGGTACTGAGGCTGGCCGTAGTAGCCCTGGTTCGACATGGTCGTGATGTGATCTCTCGGTCTGCTTGTGCTTTACGACTGTCAGCGCGGTCTGCTGCTGGGACGGTCTTGTCTGGCACAAGACAGATGAGCGAGGAGGGATGGCGAGTGATGTGTCAAGACATACCGACACGGGAGGGCTGTGCGTGAAGATGGAGCGCGATGCGGATGAGAAGAGAAGATGACAGGAGAGAGAGAAAGGATGGGAAGTGAAGAGGATGGATGTTAAAAGAGAGAGGGAGAGAGAGGTGCTGCTTGGAGAAGCGCGCTGGCGACGGCGGATGCGTCTCTGTGCCTGCCGGCAGCCCTATCCCAGGGCCTGCGCAAGGCTCGCCGACCACACAGCGACCACCGCTGAACCATCTACCTCAACCCATCCACCTCCCCATCTCTCTCCATCCCTCGCCCTCATACAACGCGGGTTTCAGGAGACGCCCCGGTGAGTTCTCCCCAGCAGTCCCTCTGATGGATGAATTCGCAGCTGAACGCTGATGAGTCTGAAGGTCCAGACAGTATCTCAGCTGTCGCTGCACCGCGCGTCCCCCGCCGCTCCCAGGATGTGCTCCAGCAAAACGGACCAGCCCCAGCCCTACTGCAGGCCCCGTGCCCGGCAAGCCCGGTGGATCGTCGACGCCCCAGCCCCATACTGCCTAGACCGTCTCTCGAAGTCGATAGTCTGCTGCTACTACCCCTACTACGGCCCGTTGAATCCATTGTCCTACACGCCGTGTGGGCGTCTACGACTCTCAGCATACCCAGCTGGCGACCGGAGGACTTGGCCCTGCGCATCTCGGCGTCTCGCAGGGAAATGGGACTGGACGCTATCGGAATCCCTAGCCGTCTTGCGGTGGGCCACAGCGCTCGCCCCGGTGGGCCGGCCGCGGCGCTAACGTGGCTGGCGTCGTGCACGTCGTGGCTTGCCAGCGTGCTGATGAGCGGCTCGAGGCTGATGCGGTCGACTCATGCGGTGAGACGCCGGATCCCCGGTGCGGTCTTGCCCTCGCCGTGGGATATTACAGGATGAATAATTGGGCAGACACGCGACGGACAGCCGGTGTACCTCGACGCAGGCTTCCCCATGGTTGCACGTGCTCTGCACCTCCGGACGGGACACGCCGGGTCAGCCACACCCGACTCAGCCCGGCCTGTGGCACCCGGCTTGGCGCCGCCACAGCTTACATCTGACGCATGCCTGACGGATCACCCGTCCTAACGCTCTCGCCAGAGCTACAGTACAAGGCAGGTCGGACAAACGCTCAGCATTGCATCCATGTTCATTCACGTGGCCGGCTTTCCGGCCCAGGGCATTAGTGTACATCACCATGCGGATGAGGAATATCCTCGGAGAACAATCGAGATACTAATATACGCAGAAGAAGGGAAAAGAGGAAAAGAGAGGCAGACAAGGGATATCCAAATGCCAACAGTCCATCAAGCAGCGTCGTGACATCATAACCTCGTGCAGGCCCGACGCCATGGACCCGGCCGGTCCATCGACGCCTTCCGGCCAGTCTGGAAAGCGTGGAGGGGAGCTCCATCATGTGATCGTGGGATGAGGAACATAAAAATGGAAGAGGAAAAAAAATGAAAAACACAAAAGAGAAAAAAAGAAACATGGACAAAGGAAGAGAAAAGAAACTCTGCAAGATAAAATGCAAGAGAAAAGTCATCACTCGATTGTTATACAAATCACACAAGGTATGGGTCAACCTCAGCAGGCATCTGTTGAGGGTCGACGTAGAACGGGGAATCCAGGGATGAACCAGCGTTCATCGTCTGCAGCGCAAAAGCGTCATACGCGTTGTTACTGCCCAGGGGTGGCTCCCACCCGAGCGACGCCGTCGCGTTCTGCTCCAGGCCCGCGTCCGGGGTGACCGCCGGCGCGGTGGTGTATGCAGGATCGACAGGAGCTGTCGGCTGCTGCTGCTGCTGCTGCTGCCGCGGCGGCGGCGGCGGCGGCGGCGGCGTCACGGTGGTTTCGTCAGCCAGCACGTCCTTATCGATAAAGTGCTGCATGTTCTCCAGGACGATCTCCTCCCGCTGCTCCATCCAGTGCTTTAGCACCTCCATCGGGGGGTGGGTGCCGCCGCCCTTGCCTCCGCGCTTCTCGCTGTCCTTGCCGCGCCCGCCTCGTCCGCGCTGGCACGGGTTGAAGTGCGTGCGCCGGAGGTGCGCGGCGGCGTTGTAGTTGGCGCCGTACCGCTTGCCATTGCGGCAGGCCTTGCAGTTTGCGAGGAACGTCTTGTCGGGGGAGATGTCGACGCAGACCCAGACCTTGCGGACGACCGAGTGGACGCGCTCGATGTGCCGTCGCAGCTCGTGCTCGCCGTGGAAGCCATCTGGCTGGTCGTTGCACATGGTGCAATACGTCTTCGGGCGGGGCGGGCGCTGGAACGACGCCTTGGGGATGGCGGCCACCTCCTTGGAGGTGCCGTCCTGCGACTTGATGCGGATCATCTTGTGCTGCTGCTCGGCCGGTTTTGACGGCGAGCTGTTTGTGTTCTGCACCTTGGGCGCGATCGGCCGCGCGCCCTGAACAATCTGTTCCTGAGTCCTCCGAGCAGCCCTTGACTGCTGTGACTGAGACGAGCTGCTGCTCGCAGCAGACAGGGAATGCTTCATCTCCACCGCGGCAGATGAAGGCGGCAACGAAGAGGATGCAGAAGTAGCAGGGGGGTGAAAGGAAGTGGCAGCGGGGGCAGAAGTGGAAAAGCAGGTAGGGGCAGACTCAGACAAGGGGAACTGAGCATTGTCCATGTTCTGACCAAAATGGGAAAAAGAAGAGGAAGCGGGGAACGGGACGTCCAGAGGGGACGACTTGGGCAAGAAGTCAGGGGAAGAAAAGGGAAAACCAAAATTGCTGTCAAGATTCGATCCGGTGGAGTCGAATCTGATCATATCCAATCCTCCGCACAGCGACTCTGTGGTCGCGCTCCGGGTCATTTCGGGTGCAGTACTCGTTCCAACCATCAACTGGTCGGACACGGGCGAGCTTGAGAGCAACGCAAAGTTGGACTGCTGAAGTTGCTGTTGTTCTTGCTGCTGCTGCTGCTGCTGTAGTCCCGTAAAGTCGAAACCTGATGAGGACGCCAGGGTAAAGGCCGAGGTGCCCTGGTTCTGGAAGTCGTCCAAGCACTGCTGGGTGTACTCCGAGGGCGAGTACTCGTGGACGTTGTCAAGGCGAAGTTGCGGTCGCTGGGCCCCAGAGAGTTGCTGCTGCGCCGCCACGGATGCCGCTGACGGCCTCGCAACCTGCTGGCTCTGCGAGCGCACCATGGGCGTCGGTCGCGCGGAGGACCCAATGCTGGAGGAGGTGCCAATCCGATATCTCGTCGTGGACGGCCGCTTGGTCATCAGGGGGGCCGCCGGCGAGGATGCATGAGAGAGGTCGCGCGTCAGGTCGACAGCGACGGGGGTTTCCGGAGTCTGCCAACTGTCAATCCAGGAAGGTAGGGAGGAGGGAGAAGCGCAACAGGGACGGGCGGGGGACGGATGCATGGAGAAAGAGGCGGGAGCAAAAGACCAAGGAGACATACGGTGGCTCGTCGCTTCGCCGGGGGTTGTCCAGAGGGGAGTGTCCGGGGAACATCCTGCCGCGTCCTCTTTCCAGAGCCGTCGGGGGAGGGACCACCGATGTTGCTGGGAGCGCTGCTGGAGGTCGTCATGAACTGGCTGAGGCGCTGGGTCCAAAGCTGACTTCGCTCCGATTCCGGGAGGTGGGAGTGCTGGACCAAAAAGACGTCCCGGTAGCTGGAGATGGCCCTCGTGAACAACTCGTCGTCGGCCATGGAGACAGCCATGATGTCCGTTTGTTCCTCTCTCTCTCTCTCTCTCTCGCGGGTGTGGCAGCTGGTATCAGTGTAACAAGACGAAGTAGTGGGGGGAAAGATGGAGAGGTATGGTATCCGTGAGACTGCGAGGTCAGCCTGGGAGTATCACAGACACGGTTCGAGACTCACTGAATGTCAAGGGTTAGAACGAAGGGCGTGGCAGAGACCGAAGAGAGTGACTTGGTGGTATATGTGCTGAGGTGTGATGATGATGGCGATTGTGGTTGACTATGTCCAAGCGCAGCTGGTGATGAGATGGATGGAGATGGGACGGCCGGCCGGGGAGGGACGAGGTTAAAGAAGCGCAGCAGGACGGCATCCCCGGCCGACCAATGATGGATACGAGATGGTGAACTGATGAGGGTGAGGAGGTGAGCAGACGGGGAGAGGCAGTGCGCTGCGTGACTTGGGAGCCGGAGATCTCAGGCCGCGACGGAGCGGAGCGACCGCACAGGGCGAGGCAGCGAAACGGATCGCGCCGCGCCGGAGCCGGGCCAGCCAGAGGCCGCGCTAGAGACGCCCGAGGCCGCCCACCAGCCCCCCAGGAGGCCGCCGAGCGTCCCCCAGAGGCGCCCCCGGGCGTCCCTCGGTCGCCCCCCGAGCACCCGCCCAGGCGCCCCCGCTGCCCGCCCGCCCTCGAGTCCCTGGCCGCCACGTCGTCCACCAGAAAAGCCATCCTCCTCCGTCTGCAGCACGCCGCAACGGTCTGTCTGCGTCCGTGGCCATCTCCTCTTCACCGTGCCACCACTGCCACCATGCCCCAAACGGGCGTAGTCGGCCTGGTGATGCTCGGGGCCCTGCGCCCGGTCGTGCTTGGTCGACGATCCCGAAGCTGTCGAATCTCGTCTTCTGGCAGTGATCGTCCTGACTATCGCCCCCCATCCCCATCTCTCGGACCCAGTTTCGACGAAATAATCATCGTCGTTATCATGTCCAGTCCGCGAACCCCCTGCGGAGACAGAGTCAGAAACATCCCTCCACCACGCGTACGACACGGGCGATGGTGCAAACACATCCAGCCTCTTTCCCCGTGTTCTCCGCGCACGGCGTCCACGTCGTCGCGCCAGGCGACGAACCGTCGACCTTGTCCCTGATAGTCCTCCCCTCACCGGCCAGCACAGGACCAGTCGAGGTGAGTCATCCCCGTGAAACACCCGTTCCTGGCCATCCCCGGTCATCTCGAGACAGCTGTCACCCAGATCCGATTGGGCCACGGCGTCAGGCCTGTTTCAGCATCCCCAAAACAGCAGTCAATAGCCCCCTATCTTAGAATGACGTACAGCTGTCAGAGCGACAAGTCCCGAGACCCCGAGACTTGGCGGGGTCCTAATGGGTCCAGCTCGTCTTATCTATACATGACCAGAGCGATATCGCGATGATGGCGATGCTCCAGCAGATTGCGTAGACTCCAAAAAGGAGTACGATAAGCCGGACAGACAACTAAGGACCCCTACCCAGATAGGTTCCCATGATTGAGTTTGCCCGCGAAAACGCCGGGCTCATACTATGTTGGCGTTGGCAGTTCCTCCCCAGCTAGTGAGGGCAGCGACTCGACTCGATATCAACTGACGCAATATGTAGGGCACGGTACCTACATACCGCGTGGATCGGTCCATCCGCGCTTAGCGATGGAAAAGCAAGATAAAACATGACCTCTCCGGACGCCTGCTGCAGGTACCGCGCTGCTACGTAGCAGAAGTACAGTAGCTGGATAGACGGAGGGAGGTAGGTAGGTAGGGAGGACCGATGACTCAGTCATGCCATATGGAGAAGTAGTGAGGTCGGAGGTCGGAGAGAAGGAGGCTCTTTGCCCGTTTGGGTCCTCCCCGCTTATGACGGATGGGTCCATGGACCATCTGCCGGACTCCAGTTCTCCATCTGGCATTCTGGCATTGTTCCAGGGTTCCAAGATGCCCAGCTTTCCTCGGTCTGTGTACTCTGTATGGAGTGGGGAGCACGTCAACTAACCTCCTAGGGGATTAAATCGATGGTGCCGTTTAGTAAGCTGCTCACCGAGTACGGAGTCCCTACCTACCTCGTTACGTCACGGAAGGATCAGGGATACGGGACAGCACATTACTTTGTCCAGTGCTCGGTCGACAGTGGTGTGATCCGAAAGAAGGGCAGGCAGAAACATTTTATTTTTCCAGCCGAGGTCCGGGCCAGCCAGGTTGTCAGTGTCCTCATGATCACGGGTGTGGATGTGGATGCGGATGCGTTGTACGACTTGTGCTGTTCCCGTCGCTTCTGGAGGTTACTTGCAGGATCCGGAGGGGACGAAGCGGCCTCGAGAAGAGGGGTAGGGAGGCACTAGCAGCACTACTAGTTAGGCACACCGCAAGTCGGTTCGGATAGGTAGGTGCCGTGATGCCTCAGGAATATCGCGGAACGGAACGGATCGGATCCATGGATGGGTGATTATGTAATTGTGCACTGGTTGTGCACAGCGTTTATTACTCAGCAACGCAGCCTAGTGACTGTTCCGGCAGATGCCTTTGATCAACCACGCTGTTGTCCCTGTCGTCGTTCAACTAAACAACTGGCATAGATAGAGCCTTCTGAGAAGAGAGAAGCCTGCGGCGACGAGCATGCCCCTCTATGGTGGTGGACGAAAGAACAGGTTCTGTCTGTTCCGAGACGGCTCACCTTGCAAGAATAGCCACGCCATGCCATGCCACGCATTCCACTGGAGGAGCGAATTTCTTTATCTTCTCCCATTCCCTTCCTTCATGCCTTATCGACAGGTCACGACTGTGTAGGCAGCAAGTATCATTCATGGATGGCGCTGAGACAGAGGCGGTGGAAGCCACACCACAAACCCAACGCCCAACACCCGTAGCTACTGTACTACCAGGTACTCCGTACCCGACCTATGTAGGTAAACTAAGACCCCGCCAACCACCTCCAATCTTCCACCACCACCACCATGAGCACGACCACAAAGATCTCGCGCAGAAATTTTTCGTCGTGGTTTTTCTTTTCCCCCCTAATCGACACTAATCGACACCCAATCCCGTCACGGAAAATTCCAGGGCTGCGTGGCCATGGCCGGCTGGTCCTGCTCGTTGCCCGTCCGTTCGCAGCTCGGATGGACTGAATCAATTAATTCATAATTGATGGAGGGCCTCGTATCGGATCTCACACAATTGGCAAACGGCCTGGTTGGTTCCAAGGAGCCTAAGGCAGCCATACATACAGACATACATGCCATAACTGGCGTTCGTGGTTCGTGCCCCGCGTACTCCCCCTGGACTCGATGTCCGCACTCCCAGAGTCAGGAAGCAGTTCAGTCAGTCCGGGTTACTACTGGTACCTGCCTACAGTAGCCGCTGTTGCCGCTTTTTCCTCTTTCGCATGCGTTCTGATCATGCTTTTATCTTGTGCTCGCGGTCCTGATCTTGCCTCACTTTGCTTTGGGCTTCTGTGGTCTGCTTATCTTGGCCAATCGTACTGGGCGAGGAGTATCCCAGAGTTGCAGCGAATGATGGCCAGCTTAGATACCTTCTTGATTACGCTGAGTGTCCGCGCGATACATCGGCCAGTTCGTTTTCATACGTGATTTTCTGTACCTTGCTACTCGCATATCTGTTCTATACACTCGATCAAGGCCGGCGTCCAGCGTGGGACAGCACCGGTGTCCTAACTCGAGCTGATGGAAGTGCTCGTGAGCACCTGCTGCTTGATGCACAGGGCGGCGGAAAAGCCGACCCCGGCAAATCCAACGCAGCACCACAGTCCGGTGCTGTACTGCCTGATCAGGCCGTGGCCCTTGTTGACGTCGACCGCCTGGACAATCGCCGCTGCGAGGGCCAGAGCAACGCCGGAGCCGAGCTGGAATGCCGTGTTGACCTGGAGATCGATCAGTCTCTATGGTCGAGGTTTGATGGAGGCGAGGAGAGACAGACCATGCTGCCGCACAGGCTCTTCACGTTGACAGGAACGCTGGCCAACATGATGGTGCTCGTCGTGACGTACATGATGCTCACGCCGGCAACGCCCATAACGGATGTCGGGAACACGTGCTTCCAGCTGAGATCGACGCAAATTGTCAGACGGCATAGATCACTCCAGTCGTATCAGGGGCGAAGCTTACAAATTGACATCACCCTCCCTGATGAGACAACTCGGTACGGGAGCAATCATGCACAAGCCCACGCCGGCGAGCAGAAGGGTCTTCACGTTGAATCTTTCCACGACCATGCCCGTGAGCAAGGATACGAGGAAGCCCACTGCCCCCATCGGAAGGAACCGAACTGCGGTCTCGCCTGCAGAATACTTGTTCACTTCCTGGGCGATGAGAACGAGATAGTAAAGGACTGTCTGGTAGCCTCCGTACACGACTGGAGTGTCGAGGACTTAGCAAGAGACGCAGTGAAGAACACGATAGGCGAGTCTCTTACCGAACCCAGCGATCCAGAGCCCTGCGAAGTTTTGGATCTTCCACAGCGAAAGCGGCATCACCGGGTTGCTGACCTTCTTCTCGAGACAAGTGAACACCACGATCAATGCTATGGAGACGACAAGCAGGGCGATGATGAAGGATTTGTTCCAGCCGTAGACACCGCCACTGGAGAGGACAAAGGAAAGCAGAATGAGTCCGCCCGTTGAAAGTCCCGCGCCCAGGACGTCCAGCCGCGGCCTCGCTTGTCCTTCCAGCCGGTCCCTTGGCAGGATCAGGAATCCAAGAATGCTCAGGCTTCCCGTCAATACCACGGACAGACGGAAGATGTATCGCCAGCCAAGCGACGAGGTCAGGAAGCCGCCGAATATCAACCCCGTGCAGAACCCGATCCCGCCCGCGGAAGCGTAGACGCCCAGCGCTCGAGACCGGTCCTGGGCCACGAAGTAGGAGCTGATGATTCCAACTGCGGACGGGACGGTCATTGCCGCTCCGATGCCCTGCAGCGCCCTGAAGGTTGCCAGTTGGATGAATGAGGTGCCGAAGCCGGTGGCAATCGTCCAGAGAGATAGCCAGAGCAGCCCGGCGCAGAAGACGTGCTTCCTCCCGTATCTGCAGGGAAGTTGAATGATAAGTTGAATCGGATAATTCGGAGGGCAAAAGGGATGACACAGTACTTACCTATCGGACATGACGCCGGAAAGAAGTAAAAAGCCCCCAAACGTCAGCGTATACGCGGATATCATCCACTGCAGGTCACCGGGACCGACATCAAATTCCCTCTGGATGGCCGGAAGCGAGATGTTCGCTCCCGTCATAAACACATTGTCCAGCATCTGAGCGCTGGCTGTGATCAACAGGACCGACGCTCCCCGCCAGGACTTGATCGTGCCCACGTCCGGATACCGCGTTGCTGGCTGGGCATCACTGATCTGGAACTCGGTGATGATATCTGGCGGCGTGGACGTCGTAGGAGTAGGGAGCGACGGGGTCGCCATCGACACGGGCTCTTCAATAATAGAAGTTGTCGGGCCCGTCATCATCACGGCCTCTGGGCGAGAAATTTCCGGCGCGAGGTTGGTGCTCACGCCGCGTTGGAGCTCGCCCAGGCCCCTCTCAGAGGGGAGCTCCGTCGTGCTTTGTAGACGCTCTCTGATGGTATTTTGATCCATTGGTGTCAAAAGAGTTTGTCCCTGATGATGATGCTCATCGGCGCAGAGCATGCCAGCCATGTGGTGGAGGATGGCTTTTTTCTTGGGCCAAGTGACTCGACACTTCGGTATTCGGTATAGATAACTCCAGAGTCGATGTTGACGGCGCCGAAGGCCAAGAAGGCTTGCCAAATCAGTGCAATTCTTTTAACCTGGCTTGCCTTGGACTTAAAAGTCCAGTCACTTAAATTGGAGAATTGCAAGCGTGGAGAATTCAGTCAAGTCCTGCTGCGCATCTGTGATATAAATATGATGGATAGAGCGGTGAGTGCGGCGATAAAGATGTCTTAATCCGGTAGGTAATTTTACAGACCAGTAGAACCTTGTCGATTGCAGTGCGTGGGTCCATAGAGCAATCAATTATTTCAGTTGCTATGCTTGCTGATCTGTCAGCTGCAACTAGATGGCATGACATGTTTTCGCTGTCTACAGCACTTATTTTTTTTTAACGGTTAATATGATCCTTTTGTTCTACAAAAAAATAATAATAATAATTCAACATGTAAAGTGTTCTTTGTAGGAAGTTCATACCAATTGCTCTCCCTGACTATATTATATATTAGTCGTAGAGATCCAACCTATACAAGTAGCTATGCTATGGTAGCATAATGGTCCCTCATCCAGTCGGCCAGCCACTCACGCGTCTAGAATCCTCAGAGGCACAATTAATTAAGCACGATCCTTGACCTCCGCAGGACCCGGACTCAAATCATCACAGACCTGAGAAATAGCCAGTAGTAGCTATGCTCCGATGCATCTCCTCTTCCATACCCCCCTCGACTCATACCATAAGTAAGTGCTTTAATGCTGCGGCGCTGCCCACCACCAGCACTGCAGCCTGTGTCTTCGGCCCGATTCTAATTCTAATCCTCAGGTTGAACTTTTCCCGGTTTTTTTTCTTCTCCAGCATCTTCTGCCTTCCAGAGAACTGTTTCCGGCGTGTCCGGTTAAGTTAGTATCCGACTGCTGTGCCTTTGACCCTGCCCCTTTCTTCTCTGTCGCGGCGGAGGGGGAAGGGGGAATGGAGGCAATAAAAGATCCACAGCCCTCTCCGGTGTTCTTGTCCTGAGTGAGGAGTAGAGTAATCCTGCGAGGAAAAGAACTTTGTAGATACCTTATAATGCTATTGTTTTTCCCAAACAATGGTAGCGTTCAGGAATGACGATTTTCTTTTAAATGCTAAGCAGATGGTAGAACGAGAAGATCCGGCCTGTCGTCTCCGCTCCCATGAATTGTTGCACGATCAGAAGAACAAGTCTGCCGCAATCGATCATTTTTTTTTCTCACCTGGAACAGGAAATCTGTCGGATTGTAGGTCCTGTTTGGCAACTCGTGTTTTCACGTTTCAGGTGGAGTCAGATCCAGCGAGTCATGTACAGTACAGTACATACATAGATTATTATTGCCGTGTGGGGAGTAGATAGGATAACCTTAAAGTTAGGTATTACTGGGCACTCCATGCATGGTCAGGTTGATCAATAGTGGAAGGACATTCATGGGATCTCATTCGTGCTTTATTTCCCCGCATGTTGAACAACTATATGCCGTGATTCCCTCACTGGCGTCACTGGATGGGTTTAACCTCATCTGTTTGACAGGAGGAACAATCAGGCCTTAATGCTATTCTCCTTGGGCAGAGGTTTATACCTGTTGTCGACTAGGAGTGATTCAGAAATAGGAGCCAAGGTACCTAATACGAAAACACAGAATCGGTCATATTCGGATTTAATTAATTGCTAAGTCATAAGGCATCCCAATTGAGGGTACATAATTCATCAACGATACTAACACAAGCACATAAACGGCACGTTGATCTTCAGCTCAGGAATCTTGATTCGCTGAGATATTGAAGCAGCGATGTGTCGTACAATCCCACCTCAACTACTATCTCTAATAGTAAACTATGAACTATGCCTACCAGCTTGAAGGCCCAAAGGTCTCACCCTGTTTGAGAGTCTTCTGAATCGCCGTATCCATCGCATCCATTGTGTTTGCCGCAATATTCGTGCCCCACCAGGACGGGAATTCGGTCTTGGTGAGCTGCAGCGCACAGAAAATAAGGATGGTGCAGAGTGCGAGGCCGACATCCAGACCGGCCGAGAAGACATAGTTGTAGTGCATCCACCAGCCCCTCCACCTGTTGCGAATATATCGGTTGAAGATGAAGCCCACGATGCCCCAGCTGAGGTAGTTGAGAGGAGTCGCCGGCGGGATGAGGCCGGAGCCCCCGAAGATGATGGGCGCGTTGAGGTAGCGGATAGGACTCTTGGGGAATGCGCGTGCGCCCAAGTAGATGAGAACAGGGAGCACTGCGCCGGCGATGAAGAAGTAGAGAAGAGGGGAGTAGATCCGGCCAGGCGAGAAGATGCGAGCCGGTCCAATAGCACCCCAAATCACAGACGCATTGAAGAAGACACGGCCGTTGGGGCAGGTGTAATGGTTTACCTGGTGCTGGTCACAAACGTTGGGGATGGCACTGAGTGCCCAGTTCATAACAGCGATCTGGACAACAGAAGACCAGAGGCAGCTGATCATTTGCGCTGCAAATGTAACACGCGGTGGGATCTTCATGTAATGTCCCAATTTCATATCCTGGCAGAAGAAAAGCCCCTGATACATGCTGATATAGCCGTATGATTTGAAAAGCATCATCGCCATCGGCCTTCCGGGCTGCATGTATCCGATAACGAACTCCGTAATAACGTTCAGACCGATTTGGATGTTGGTCGTAGCCTGCACTATGCCACACGGAACGAACCAGACAGCACCCATTATAAGAGCAACGAAGAATGCCCACCAGGACAGATGGGTAGGATACCCAAGAATGACGCCCAGTGCCATGCCTAACATAATCAAGAAGATTGCGCCATACCACCACAGTGGTACTGTCTTAAACCTTGCCATGAGGCGCCCATGAACGTCCTCTTCCTCAGTGCCCACCTTCTTAAACCTCGTCCACAGCTCCGGGCCGTGAAACAATGCAGTGTGGACAAGGACAGCAACAATTGTAGCGAATGACAGCCCGTATGACAAAGCAAAAGTGGTTGTAAGGAAAAGAGGCGAGTAGTTCCGATACTTCTCCAGATCAAACTCCTGATTTTCATTCAAAATCCTGCTCACGTCGTATAGGTTCCCAGTATTGTCGTAGCTGTTGGAGTCGCTGATTGGGAGATACTCGGCATAGAACAGCCCCTTATAATGTATGGCACACGTCACAATCCAGTAGAAGATCACCATTCCAATCAGGGTGTTTGCGATACCGTGCCATGGGGCAATGAGAGGACTGAAATTGAATCCCGAAATTTGCGTCCAATCAAACGTGATGGGGATCAGCGAGAGGCCAGTCCACCCACCAAAGAGCTGGTTGATAATCACATTCTGCGGCTTGATCCAGGTGACGAACGCAAAGACGCCCAGGAAAGGAGCGATGTACCCCGGGAACCAGTACCAGACGAACGAACCGATCATGGTATACAGGAAGAGCCTGTACTTGCCCATGGTCCAGCCCGAAACCTTCTTCGGATCTGGCCGACTGTGATCATGAAGAGCGGTAAATAGGCTGGTGTTTATGAGGACTGACGGCCAGATCATCGCCGCGGGGGTCACTAGGAACCGATGAAAGAAACCGGCCATCCCGAATCCGATCATCTGATTGGAGATACACAAAAAGATCTCAAATGGCCAACCGAAGCGCTGTTTGTAGAAGGCGCGCTGGGCGAGCAGGATGTCGGTGGCGTATGCAGCACCCCCCGCAAATGTTGCATTGGCCATGATGACGATCACAGCGTGCTCCTTCTTACTGAAAGGTCCCGGGTTCAGATTGCACTCGATTCCAAAGAACTTGAATTTATATGCAGGCATCCACTTCGCCCACGCCACGCCGATTGGGTAGGAGACCACCTGGGCGACATACGACGGAATGACGATGTACGGCTGTCGCATGGAGAACAGCATGTTCAGCGCTGAGCCGAGAGTCGCGAAGATTAGACCAAGCACCCATGCTCGAATAGTGTTGGAATGTCCACCCTCGTCGTAGTTGGGCACCGCCGCTCTAACCTCGGGGTAGGGCGAGTTCTCGAGAAGTTCACCAGCGACACCAACCTGAGTGTTCGGGTCTGACGTGTGGAGGGCATCATCGATCTCATCCAAGATGTCCTCGGGAAGATTGGGATCCCAGTGATGCTGCTTCTTCAGATTCTTGAGGTGTCCAATGGCTTCGGGAGCCGCCTCGTTGGCGATACCCGTGCTCACGGCCATGGAGGTCTCTTTGATCTTCTCCATGGCGGTAGCTGACCGACTCGCCCAGCTGTCGGAGAATCAGGAGGATAAAGACGAACTAGATACTAGGAAGCCAGAAGTCCAAGAGAAGCAAGCGTCAGGTCCGGCCCCAATATATACGCTATGCTGAATGGAAACATCCTTCTATTAGAGCGATATGAGACAGCACACCCAAGCCGCCGGTGCTCCGACGCTTATCAGGGCGATAACCACCTACCTAGGTACCGGGACTGGAGGAGGCAAGGTCCAGAATCCGCATAACGTGCCACCAATGTTTAAAGGTGCCATCCGGAGATACCAAAGAGCGCTCATCGCACTAGACGCGGCCAAGGATGTAACCTCAGAGATGGGGTTGACGCTAAGATAGTAAAGAAGGCCGTTCGACGGTCCTGAGTGGCGAGAGATCAACTGAACCCTCTGCGTCTTCGGAGCATGGTTCCTTGTGCGCGGAGCACTTTGTACTGCATGTAGACCCCGGCCTTTTAGCAATTAGCGGCGGGTTAGTTCACGCTTTGCGAGGAGTCTGGTGATTCTTACAGTGCGGGAGATCATTATCAATGATTGTTATGAGCCACGATACTGACTCCTACAGAACAACGAAGCATGGCCGAAATGTTCGACTTAGCTTGATCATAGGGTTATCCACGGTTGCATCAACCGACCTTACTATCCGAGTCTTAGCCAGCAAATCATGAGCCCGGATCAACCTGTCAAGAAGCCAAGCATCATCAAGCAAATTAAGCCAAGTCCTACTTCGCCGTCATGCGTGCAAAAGTGGGCCGCCTCCTGAGGGCGGGGTACAAGGACCAAGAGGTTCCTCGGGCGGCGCCTCTTCGCTAAAGCTCAAGCGCGGAGTATACGGACTACTCCGTGCAATTCTGCTCACGTAGGTTCCATCAGTATTCTGTAGATTATCTACCTTTCCGGCGAATAAGGTAGCGATCTGGGGATTGACGTTCATGGTTCCGTCGTCAAGTTCGAGTTTCCGGGCCTTTCCTTTGGAATGGAGAAACGAAAGCGACACTGACGCGGCAGGTATGGACGTGGTAATATTGCCTGATAAGGACTGTCAGCAACCATGTGGGGGACCCCTGCCAAGCCAACGCCGATGCTTACGTAGTATTCTTGATAAGAGCGTAATCTGCTATTATCATTGCGTACAGGCCGGCTGCTCGACTTCGCTCTCTGGCTTTTGTTCCACACGGTCCAGCGTCCTTTTGGCTGGTTTCAGCGACGACCAACCTCTTGTTTCGTCTCCAACCGCAGACTCCCCACCCATGTAACGTCGATATCAAGATGAGATGTCAACTTTCGCTGTGGCACGGCCTGTGGCGCTAAGCTAGCGCAGGAAGAGGCGGACAGAGTCAATTGATTTTCATAGGTTCCGGCTGCTTGATCAACAATCACCGGGGTGCGGAGACGTCGTTGGCTACCGGCACGAACCAAACCCCGGCGATATGCCTTTTTCGGGTCCTAGTTGTATCCGATACCCCGGTCCTTGAGCAGCTTCTTGCGGGATTACTGGTACGAGAATGATGTTGATATGTAGCTCTTGTCTATCATGATGCTTTCTGCCGGCTCTACCGTCGAGCCACGGTTGTCCAGAATCCAGAATCTTCTGGGTACAGTACTAAGATCTCACGGTGTCAATATCGCGACATGTTTGTTGGGAATACCAGGCGCCACATAGCTGGCCATTGAGGCGAGAACGGAGTACTCTGCTAGGAGACATGCCTCAGCCCGTCGCCCGACGGCATTATTGCGCCTGGCGGCCTGAACTTCAGTAGGGGAAACCGAGACAGTGTGTATCGAGTATCACCATCACCATTACCACCAGCCATTTTCCAAAGCCTCCGTCGATAGATATTGACAGGTTGCTGTCTCCACTGACCATGCAAGATCAAATGCGGGGCAACGCGCGTGGGAGTGCGGCCGTCGAGCGTGCTGAGAGTCGAGACTTGAGAGGCGGGGACCTGCGGCTGCCATGTAGTAAAAGACGCTGAACACTTGCACCATCCAGTGGGCTAGGGCCTCTCAAGTGCCGTGTCTGACTCTCATGCATGTCTATCTCTTCTTCTGCTCGGTTTGCTGCAGCGTGGCTGAAAGGCTGCACCGAGATGGCTATTCGCGGCGTAAGAAACTAACTGGAAGCATCAGCTTAGAAATGAACCTAAGTACGTTTGAAATAGGTAGCCCATCTCACTTAAATAGCCATAGACTGGCCAATGGAGATTTCGAAACAGCCGTTGCAAATAGCCGTTGCAACGTCCTGCTGCACGCTTAGGCATCAAGCACGTGCAAATCGCCGTTCCGGCGATTCTCTCGAAGGGCATAATCGTTAGATACCGTGCTGATTGAGGATTGCTGGAATGACGCCTCGTAGTCAGCCATAACCAGAGGGGCAGAGAGGATGATGTTTCGAAGGGAGAGACAGTTCTGCGGCCGGATTCACCACGGACTCTTTCTTGATTTTTACGCCATATACGCTCGCTAGGCAACCGCGAGCTCGCGTGAGCACCAGCATGTCGAGCGTCGTCAGATGCAATCTAGCCAGGGTCCTGCCCAATCTTATTAGGAAACCCTCTTTTGCAGAGGCATAATACACCAACCATAATGATCATAATTCATGATCAAAGGATTCCCGACCCACGCAGGTCTGCATGTGTGATTCTAGCATCAGCCCTAACTGGATTCGAGAAAGCGAGAAGTGGAGCGAATACCTAGTAATCAGGTCATGCTGCATCCGGGGGCTCTGGGTAAAAATCATTCGTTAAGGGCAAGCCGTTGACGAAGTAAGCATCGTCCTAACATACCGTAGCTTGATGAGTCTGAGATATGCCGCAGTTGTCGAACCTTAGAGTTGCACGTCATCTCTCCTAAAGCCTAGCTGATGCGATTGTGGCAAATTCAAAGTGATTATGTAGGGACAATGCCGTGGAGGAAAGGGACTCCCGTCTAACTTCACTTTTGGACGATGTCTTATATACATCTAGATATCGGCGGTGAATCACGCAAGGCAGCAGAATAAGCAGACTTCATTGTGGCAACGTGCCGCTCAACACCATCAGAATGTGCTACTGCCCAAAAGTGAAGCTGGTATGTGACACGGATCAAGGTCGTACGCTGCTTCCGTCGGTATGCTAAAATGTTCGTCGAAGGCGCCGGATTAAGCAGCTGATAACAGGCAACGAAGCAGTAAAGACTAGAGGAGAGATGGTCTTCAAGATTAATCTGGCGTCTTGAATTTAAGTAGTATGCCTTGACGTTTACAAAGAAATTACGCTGGTTTGATCGGATACATAGGTCATGAATGTCCTCCCAATTTGGCTCCACTCAATATTATTCCTTACATGAGCACATCCAACACACAGCGGGAACACCAAGAGCCGATATCGATTACGCGCTGAAAGTAATTTAGCAGCGACATCTCGAGAGCGAAGTGCGGCGGGTGCGGAGAGCAGATGACGCGGCAAGTTAACAAACTTGGTACCATGCGTGGGGTAGGGAGCAGATGTTGTCGTGCCGTGGAATTCATCCTATAACCCGCATGTTTATGACACACTCTTATGTGCTGAAGATATCGTTTATGAGGTCATCCTTCGAGGCATTGCGCAAGCGAAATAAAGATTAAAGCTGTTGGGACATGCATGAGGCTCCCGTTTAGCCTATTGTCCCCGAACTGATCCAATTACAGTGCCTAATCTGTTAGTTCTTAGAGACCATTCAACAACGGAGCTTCCTAGAGAATAGTGATTACGTACTCGATCTCCGACGTTAGCATGCTCCTATGCGCTGGGGCTCCTGTTCGCCGGTTAGAATAATGATGTTTAATACGCGTGATGCATCGTGCTGCTTTTAATTCCGATCCGTACTAAATTACTAGAAGATCAATGAAGCCGTTGCTCATAGTGCGTTGAGTTAGCGCGAGGATTTCGAGCCGCCTATATGATATTGGTGCTAGAAGGCCACATAGCACCATATGGCTCCGTAGGTGCAAATAAACCGTCATCCCCAAGCGCCCACTCGAAATCGGCAAGGAACTGCTCATCCACGTGAAGCGGTTCTTGTCTCTCGGACGGAATTGTTGAGTTATTAGAGGAGACCCCAGAGTTATCACGGCTGGAGTCCGAACCTAGGTCGTTGGTCAGCTAGAGTGCCACTTCATGTGATTATGAAAACACTACCATCGGAAGGCTCGCTATGAGGCGGCACGAGAGGCTTGTACTGGCTATCAAACTCATCCCGCCACCACCACACAGCATCAAGCACGGGGCTCAAAAGCAAGCGGCTTCGGATCCGGAGCGGCGTATCTGTGCCGTCGGATTTTTTGAATGCCTTTGAACTATTCCATAGCTGGTTTAGGATCATGACACACTTCGCAGCACTGTCGTTGCTGTCTGTTGATATCTGCTTCGCGATATTGATAGCGAGGAATAGTGATGATTTCGCTCTCTCAGCATCCAGGTCTCTGGATGCAGAACTTTTAAGTATTCGGAGAAGTATAAAAGATGCTAACATCAATGATGAAAATACGTAGAGTGGAGTCGCCGGTAAACTTCCAGGCCTCTTCCCGCGTTCTGCTACACAGTCTATCACTGTACAAGCGGTTGCCAGCAACTTAGCAAGACAGCTATTGTGGGATGCAGTGTGATTCTTATACAGATGAAACATCTGAATGTTCAACCGACAAAGAGTCGTGTGGAATCTGTCGGTATCTAAGATGCGGTCAGCTCCGCCAGCACCAGAAGTTGAGAAATACATACCTGATATGACCTGCGTCTCAACGTCCTTCACTTGATTCTCATATGTGCGAATGATGATGTCTAACGCGCGCTCTTGGTCCGCAGACAAAGTCCGCACACCATTCTCAAGCACTGCGGAGCAGCACCGCACAGAGATTTCCTGACACTTAATTTCGAGCATGAGAGCAGGTGAGATCCTCTGGAATAGAATCTGGCTCTGCCCTGGTTCGTGTTCTAGATCAAGAAAGGATCGGGCTGACTGGCCCTTGCACAGACAAGCACTACTTCACGTTAGCTAAAAGTAAGGCTGTTAGGCGTGGGAAACTCACCGCTGGTATACCAGGACGCAGTGAGCCCAGAGCTCGGAGCGTCTAGTCATGTCAGCTTCGGACGGGGCCGGTATTCTCACTTTGGAGAATTCATGACTTAACATCGGAATATGGAGACCGTTTTGCATGGCCATGTGCAGAAGTAAACCGCTGAGAGGAAAAACAACGTCCATCTTATTCATTTCTCTGGGGAATGGCCATGTCAGTATTAGAAGCAGGCCTTGGATGCTGTGCAGCGTTGACGTCGTCGAAGCTATGGACAGAAGTGCCATTTCTATGATGCTCCGCGAGAGCGCATTTAGTAGCGTTGGGTTTCTTGGGTAGCTGCGGCAGGCAACACCTATTACCGCCCAAAACAAAAATGGGGACTGCGAGTAGTAAGCGTTTGGGCTCATCTGTGGGTCCAGGATGGGCATGAAGGGTGCGTAGTCTTGAAAGAACCTTAAAGGAGCCGTGAGCTGGCAGGAACAAAGAAACCCAACAAAAGACCTGGCACTTGATACGTACAATCGAAAGATCTCGTCTATTTCTTCGCCTGATACCTGCACGCCATTCAAAGTTCGGGCGATGGATCGTTCAGAAGGCCGCACCTCGGGACCATTCTCAGGTCGTGGTACTGGAGGAGGCACGATGTCTACTCTCGGAGCAACTGGTTGAGTATACCCCACAGGGCACTGCGGCGGACTCAGAGCAGGCATATCGGCTGCATTACCAGGAGCGACACCCATTTCCGCTGCAGCTGTCAACATTGCGATGGGCGACGATAGAGAGTTGTTGTTCTCAGAGGACCTGAGCTTCCGCCGCAACTCGATCGTTTCCTGCTCCAGTTCAGAGAGACGTCTACCCACTACATATCAGCCAATTCTCATCCAAATCGCAGAAGATATCAATTACGAACTGGCGCTTATGCTCCCTCTTGAACGGGTCTGAGATGACGCATCGCGCCTTCACTTTCTGACAGCGCGAACATGGCTGGTCTGGGTTGAGGTACGCATCGCATTTCGCCTACTTTCCTGCCTCAGCTCCTTGTTGCAGGGAATGGTAGATTTTAGAGCATCGCCAAGGGGGTTCTCAACCTTTTGCTGTCTGCATTCTGTGCAGGCCTTCTTGCTTCGTTTGGATAGAGTTCTGCATTGGCCCGTTCCCATGTCAGCGTCGGTCTGAGACTTAGGGGAGAGAGGTGGGTTCGCTTACTGCCTGGCAGGTTGATTCATGTTTCGACAGCGCTGCTGCAGGCAACTGGGAATTTGTTGTTGCAGAAGCAGCGCACACTCATAGTGATCATTCTACAGGATCCTCGCGCGGGGACGACGACGCGGTAGAAGTCGGGCGCCGGCGGAGAAGTCGCCAAGATCCCGGAGATCACTAGCCGTTAACTCCGCCGGCACTCCGCTCACAGCCGTTATCCTGCCTCTGAAGGAGAAGTGAGAACACGGAAACCATTGCCTAAGTTGGACACGATGCCCGAGTGGTTAAGGGGTGAGACTCGAACCACGTGATCGACTTGTGATCCGTGTCGAACATCTCATGGCTTCGGCCGCGTAGGTTCAAATCCTGCTCGTGTCGTATTTTTTGCTCTTTTCGTTTCCACTCCGAAAGAACTCCAATGGCTAACTTCGACTGCTGTTACACCTGCGAGAAGTTTGCGAGCAATTACATCTCATTGATAGATTCTTTTGTTTACGAGGATGGCGTTGTTCCTGCATTGTTATTTCTCTAATTCTGGGAAGCTATGAGTCAAGGTTACGTTTTCAGCTTACTTCACGATCTACTTGGTTCTAAGTGGCAAGCGCAGCATTTGCGCAGGATACATACGACACAAAACTGCTGGTATAGGACACTTGTGGATAAGAGGAACTGGGACCATCTTTCTCTACTCGCGATGGGCGTTGCCTTCCTAATTTATTTAGAAAGCTATCCTGATAGCACTTGATAGCATTCAATCAGTATAGTTTCTGTTCAGCGCATGTACCGTCCCAAAACTTGAGTTGTACTTTCATAGAATTTCCATTCCGGTACACACAAAGCCGGCGCCAAGAGAGAATGGGCAAGAGCTTCGACACCCTCAATTATCAATAGTGGCAGGTAGGTCTAATAAGTGTTTCGAAGTCAACGGATGTCCATAATCTGCAGAGGCTACGCCGAGAACTCAGTATGTCGATGGGCGGCATCTCAGTCAAGTCACGAATAGAGCGGGTACGTTACTACAGGATATTGAAGCACAGATGGTAGTCTACGCTTCGATATAGCATTCTTAATCAATAGAGAATGTGGCATTCTGATTCCTGTCAATTCTTACTTTCTCCATTTCCCTTATTTAGATAAATATATTCTTTTTCTATGAACATCGGCCTCTGGGCTTGTATCTAGGCCAGCGCTTCAGAGCTACCTCACTAACAAATGCCGGAAACGGCTTCTGGGAGATTGCGATGCCGGTTTTTGTGCAACATCGACAAGCTTATCCTAACGGGAACTTGAATTTTTGCCGGTATCGGGCTCCTTCCTGCCAATGTCCTCTTGGACCTCTGCTTCCTGAACCGGCCAGAAACCGGATACTCGACCGCAGTGGTCCCCGGGCCGCGGAAAATGTTGAGAAGTACATAAGCAGAGCATCCAATCTTTGGAGAAAGGAGTTCCAGTGTTCATGAACGGGCTGAGATATTATACATTATTATAATTTTTCCATCAATCTCTTCCTTTCTCTTGATACTCTTGTTCAGGCATATACTTCCCATCTCGATATCATCCCAATTGATCTCCCTCCATCTCTCCATGCCCATGATGGAATCGACAGCTATCACACATTGGCTGTAAGCACTGTCGACCCTTTCCCATTATGGAAAAAGATAAATACTTTTGTCCAGTGCATAGCTTGCTGACAAGTCTTCAGGCTTACGTTATCACAGAAGCAGAGAGTTAGTCGGCATGTCGACCTTCCTCATCCCGTCATTGCTGATATCGGAAGAGCATTACCTCGTCGACCTGCCCTATGTTGAAACAATGCAACCCTCTGTTCATCTCTCTCGACAGTCGCCAGCATGTTTTCAGGCTCTACCATCCATATTCTAGACACTTGAGACCTCAAGGGAACACGCAGTCATACCTAGCTTGCTCATCACTTCGTTGTGTCACATGTCTGAGTTATCCCAGCTAAGCAGATTGTTGCACACGAAAACAGCACACCATTGCATATGGAAGCGATTACACAAAGAAGTTATGGTATGTGTCTCTGCATCATTGAAACTGCCTTGTTCAATTGTACCGTTTTTGACATACAAGGCGCTAGGAACACGGACCATGTTAAACATGTACTTACCCGATGACCTTTGGTTCACTTTGTGTTTCTCTCCTCAAGAGAGAGTCAAACATCACCAATGATACTGCAACGGTCTTTGCAACGTTCCACTGGGGACTACTATCTCGCGAACCAAAACACGGGGACTGTCGTTTCTCTACTTTGATGATCGGGTACGTTACAAAGTCACCTGTATACAGATTCACAGCAGTTCCTCGTTGCTCGGTACATCAGCCTCCCACATTCAGGAAAATGCTGAGGTCTCGATTTCCGAATGCGATCTTTGGAAGTCTCACAGCATTAAGTCGATCTACTTTACAGCGCAGTGGAACGTTTTACCTGCCGTGCGATTGTCAGGGCGCAGAACTTATCAAGCTCAAAGGTTGCATGGATACGCGGTAACGTCTCACCAGAGTCGACTGTCTGGACATGAAAACCACCATGTTTAAGTCGTTGTACTCAGACACAGTGTTCTCTTCTACAGCAACCTATTCCGTCGCATCGTCCTCCAGCGTACGAGACCATGTCTGGCCAACGAGTCGGCCGAAAGCTTATGCAATGCAGTGTAACCAAGCCAGTCTCTGCGCAATCCAAAGATATGGTATTTCTTGACTTAGGATAGCCACCATGCGATGTGGCAGAGCGATGGTTGCACCATGCTTGTTGATCTACACCCGACATACTAGATGGTTAGGCGCGTTTAGATGCAAGTCCGTTGTGGCAGTAGTGTCTCGTAGATCGTACTCCTAGGCGGTCGTCTCGCCTCCCCAAATGGTAGACGTTTGTCTGAGAGAGTACGATTTCATGCAATCTGTGTAACCCACTCCATCCATCAGGGATAGTAAGACGGCAAGTGGCAGGCCAATGTAGGACAAGATCTGTACACAGTTGTTGAAGTCGGAATCCTCTGAGTTGACATCGTCAATACGGCGCTCAGTATCTGGAAGAGAAAAGGACAGCTTGAAGGTATTTTTCAATATTCGATTCGAGGAGCATGTATGAAACAAAAAAAAAATGGATTGTCTCATCAAGTCTATCCGTCCGGATATAAGAATCGGTCCACTGCCGCTGAGATGCCTTCGGAAAATGCCAAAGTCTCTAACTTGTTGCGAGCGGCTTTCTGTCCGCTCCCTAAATGGCTGATTGACCATCTCAGATGCATCAACGTACCATGTGGGGAACTTCCATATGTCCTCCCACATCAGGCAAAAGGGAGTTCCAGGGAAGTTAATATCACTGACGGAGCCAACAAAAAGCTCACATACTCCCAGTCCATCGGGGCCATCCTAAAGGTGCTGAGAAAAATCCCTGCTTGTGCTTTTTTGAACTCAGAGACTTGGACCACAAGCCCTCGGGCTTTGGTGACAGATAGAAGTCCGTGCTTCCTTGCAGAAGACAGACAAACTCATGAGGAGCATTATTCATCTTCCTGTCTGTTATATACATCTGAAGGATAATATCCTGATCTGTCCAGTCTCAATTATCACTTTGTCCGATTTCTACTGGATCCATTAAAATTGTAGATATATCTTACATTATGGGACAGTAAGATAAAGTATCTCTCGAGCCTCCTGAATGTTCGAATTTCAAATTAAATGCCCCAGATCGATCTTCATGCTAGCGTTTCAAGCTGATTGTTGCAGAAAAGGAATTCCCCACTCTTTCTTTTCCGTTCCTTCCTCTTCCTATTCATTTCCTCTGTCACTTAGCGGTAGTCTGTTTTGCCTTGAGCAAGATGCCTTTGGTCTACATGTTTCAGAGCACATATGCCTTCGAGAATCCTCTTCATGTGGATGGTTATGCATCTTGCTTCCATTATTGGCTTATTACACCCTATGCTTGAATGGCGGTAATAGCAGCACAGGCACAGAATCGCGTAATTCCATGAAGTCAACAAAGCCAGAGAGACCACGGGCACCGTATTTGAGCTCAACAATTTTCGAGCTTCTAAGGGTTGTTAGCCTGCGGATAAATTTCGAAGCGGCTATGTCGCCCTTGATGTTGCTAAGAAGCAGATCAACGCGGAATGGTTTGTGTCTCTTTGACTGACTGTTTAAATATTATTTAATCATCTTTTAAGAAAGAAATTTTTCGATAGAACAGAAAACTCACACTGCGCGAGGAACTAGCTTGAGTGAGGAAAATAAATCCAGGTTGGTCTATACTTCTCCAAACGACAACAGCAACCCGATATCTGACCTGAATAGAAAATGGTCCAATACATCGGAGATTCTAAAACAAAAAAAAGGAAGGATAAAGAGAATTAGGCCAACAGACTAATAGAACAGTCAGCTAGTATTCGAGATTCAACGTGGTGGCGACAATACGCGCCGCTGCCGCTCGACAAGTACCGTCCACGCCCTATCGGAAATCAAGATCCGCGACATAAAGGCCCTATTATATACAAATCAACTGGTCTTTGCTTATCGGTTACAAATGGATATTCTTGTCAATGGTATGACACAGTGAATATTGCCTACTTGTGCTAATTGGCATCGCACATAGTTGAGGTGACGCAGAAGCAGTAACCAGTCCTTAGAATAATAGATCTTTGCTTCTTATTAACAGACACCGATTTCCAGGAATCTACATGTACCTCGAATTTACAACCTTAGGCTATACTTGGGGAGCTCCATCCTAATTCGTCTGCTAATCAGACCTGGAGAACACTGCTGATCCAAAGCGCTGCCTTCGCTGGTTTACAAGGACCACAGCCCCAACGTAGCAAATCTCAAGACATAGCTATAGTGAATCAATATTCCCACTACAGACATGCCGCCAAATGCCCTGGAGCATTTTTTGCCCCCCGCCCCAACCCCAGATTCCCCGTGGTTCGGCAAGCCGATCGGATCGCCATCGTCTCATGCTGACATCACCGGCCGGTATCTACCATATATCGTCCCAATGCCACTATACTTACCCAAACACGAACAATGTACCCTTTCCCGGGCCCTAAGCAACCATGCAACACGAAATACAGGCGAAAATCGATGCGTACGAGCTTCCCTTCGTCTCGGAGCTCAAGCGTGCTGCGGCAGCCGGCCAGCGCATCACACCCGAAGATGTGTCTGTGATAGCACAGGCCGAGAGTGAGATCACGGGAGGCGGACCGGTGAAAGGAGGGCCTGCAGGTCAGTAGATTCCGTGGGTATTCAGGGAGGATTGCGGAAAAGTTGACTTGTTGCCTTGACTAGCGACGGCGCACAGCCTAGCCTCGAGGCAGATCAACTTCGACACCAAGGTCGACGAGCTCTCGAGAAAACCCCAGAGCCACATCACGCAGGAGGACGCGCGGCAGATGCAGTCTGCGGAAGTACTGATCCCTCACATATATAATTATTTGATGTTATAGGTACACGGACTAACATGGCATCTTCAAGGGCCGCGCCTTCAACTGTCCCCCAGGACCGGGTTCTATATCGGCGCAGGTGCGCTCCATCGCAAACAGGAACGAGGCCCTTGGGCTTCCGCCAGTCGCGGATCCAGGGTCGGTGTATGTGTCCAAGGACGATGCGAGGGATGCGCAAAGCATGGAGTCAAAGATCTACGGGGGCCAGGTCCCCAAGGGGGGTATGGCGGCTCAGATGCAGGTGAGTGACGATGCCTGGATATCTCGTGCCAGTCGACTGAATGGGATTATAGAGTGCTGCGGACAAATTAGAACACGCCAAACATTCAACTTACTGTTAGTGTTTTGGTTGGAGGAGTATTGTATGTACATGTATAGTGCAATATGTTCTGGTATATATGACGAATATCTTCCTGTACAATACGTTGTGACGTCTATTATATAGATAGGGCAGCCGATGCCATCCTATTTAAATGATCCAAAGCAATGAAATCATAACGATCCTCATTTACTCTTTTCGGAATACTGCTTCGCAGGAAGGAATATGAAAACTACCTCCTTGAATATAGTCGAATAATATATCCACTCGAAATGGTGGATTTAGTCCAGAAATGATTAGTCCAAAAATAACTGCGGTTAATCCAAATCTGCAGATCGAGAAGGTCGAGAAATTCCCCTCTAGGAAAAGAGACGTCAGATGCAGTGCCACGTTGTCGCGGGGCCCAACTGAATGCGGTCTGGCCTATCCTCATCTTCAGCGACTCGCAAGCGCAGCTCAGAGTAAACCCAACCAAACATAAGCGCAGCTGCGCCATCAGCCGGACTATTTTTGCCCTATATCGGTCTAACGAGCTATATTTGTCCTCCACTGGCCGGAGATTTCTTTAACCTTTCTCTGTCAGACGCCGCGGCGTACTAGCGCTTACCTAAGTGCCAGACATTCAGCATATCGCGGGATAACTCACTGGGCTTTAAAGGACTCTTGGAGCGTTTCATGTCTTTCGAGAAGCTCTTGATCGCATTATTGATTTTTGTTTCAGTGACTATGAGAGGGCCTATGTCCAAGTATTGATCCTTGCATATCTTGTTTCATCTTCGGACCGATCTTCTGATTCTGCAGGATTCTGGCCGCCATGTCAAAGCGAACGGTCTTCACTACCATCACTCCTCTCCCGTCGTATATCACACGGGAAACCGTCGTGGAGACGCTGCACAGTCACTCTGAGATGATCGAGCTCAACCCGCTGGTTATCCACCATGCGCGCTGCAAACCGCCGCCCTCGGCACCCCCGGACGAATTCCACTGCATCTGGTACGAACTGACGGACAAGATCTCCTACTTGCCAGGTGATGTGCTCACTGGCAACGTGAACTACAAGGCCTGCTTCTATAACCTCCCCCGCGGCCTTCAGACGCATGTCTACGCCCCCGCGGGGCTCGATATTAGGGATAAATGGAGCGTCTGCGGCAACATGCCGGGCGAGCCGCGCGAGCCTGTGGAGCTGGGCTTGATTGACGCGCCTAGAGAGGGTCTCTACCTAAGAGAGGACGTTGATATGCGATGCAACATCTTCATGACTAACTTCGTCAAGAAGACCCTGAAGCGCGCGCACGCGGTGCTGGTCGAGCGCCTCATCGTCAAGGCGGATATCCTCAAGGAGAAGGCGGAGCGCGCCTCCTCGATGCTCCAGAGAGAAGGGTCGCTGCGAGCATCCTCAACTTACTCGAGCTACTCGGGCCATTCGCGCTCAATGCTCTCACCAGCATCGTCCGAATTTGGCGGCGGTACTGATCCACGACTGCAGCATCCGGCGTCGCTGATCCCTGGTGAGGATCCGAATGCTCGACGATTCAGCACAAGCTGTGGACCGCCAAGCTATTTGAATATAGGTACTACTGTTGCAGAAGTCCCCGGATCGCTGCCTCCGGGGTACCAGCTCGATCCCGCAGCGGGGTCGCGACCCGTGTGGCAGAGTCAAGGTCTTCGGAGCAGCGAGGTCCCTGCTGGATACAAGCATCCTGAGTTGGTTCCTGATCCGCTGAAGCGTAATTCCACTGGCCAGGTCGATCAGCAGAGACATCATCAGGAGATCCATGAACTGGAGTGACCGCATTTCTATTTTCTGTTGGTATAACTCTTAGAGTGCTGCGGCCAGCAGGAGTAAAAGAAAGCCTAAAGACTGCCGGAACTGATCTTGAGACGGCAAAAATGAACTTTGACCCAGCAGGTTATACCTGCGATAACAGGCTTGTACCAAACCCCGTCTGGGAACCGATCCCATGTCGAACTCCACGGCTACAAAGATCGCCCCGTGCAGTTCTGAGTGTCTCGTACCAAGGTTGGTTAGAATGGACGCACATGCAGTGCGGAGCAAAACGACATTGATTGAAATGGTTTCTTATTTATACCCAGGTGAAGAGGTGCTAGAGTTTTGTTTACTTGTTCATATCATTTGATTCAGTATGAGGTTGGTGTTTGATTTGGATTGTGAACTATATATATGAATGTATGCTTTGCTGCATGTAATGTACATACGTAATCCACGTCTCCAGAGCAGAATTAGTGGAGGAACACAGTTACTTTAACTCTCGTTTATTCAGTAGTCTATATAACCAGCATTCTGTAAATGGGTTGTTGACTTCCAGTATATAGTTTATCAAGACCAACGGTAATTCTGAACTCAGACTATATCGTCTCTGCTGTAGATAAGTAGAGGCAGAGCAGCAGCAATAAGTTACCACCTCTGTAAGCCCGAAGCACACAAAGGTCCTTGCAGCGTCTTGTCTTCTCGATGCTCTTTCTAGCTGCCCTCCTTCATTAGCGAACGTATTTTCTTGTGGGCTATCTTCTTAGCCCTTTCCTCATAAAAACCCTTGAGAGCTACCAATTCTCTGGAAGTCTGATAGGTTCTTTATCAGTGTGTAGATATACCCTAGCAGTTGACCAGTCGTGATGCAGATGTCATTCCGGTGCTCAGGTCCTCCGTAGACTTCGTTGGGGGAGAAATCAGCACGTTCCATAGCGCGGTCAGATGGCAGAAGCGGATGAAAGAAATAGACGTATGTCTTGAGATTCTCAACGAGCGGGACTTCGAAGCGCCTGTGCTGTAGGACGATATTCCTGCCCAGCTTAGCTGGATCCATTCCCCGAAGCGGCTCGGGAGTCGGGTCACAGGTGCTTTCGTTTTCGTGCTGCCTGGATTTTGTCTCCGTCACATCAACGAGAATCACAAGTTTGGTCTGCCCTTCTGTTCCAGCTATCCATTTCTCCGCATCCACAAATGACGTCCTTTACCCTTCGGAGACAGCTACTTCGAGGACAACTAGAGGATAATATTGTCTATTGTTAATGATGCTCCCGTCCGGTTGTTTCATGCTGTCTTCATAAGGCCCGGTGAGGAAATAATCTAAAAGTGATTGTCAGTGTCTCAAGATAATATGTAGATACATCATCAAACAATACTACCAACCGTGGTTCCCAATGACCACAAATTTAGTCCCGTATTTTTTCTCTTCAAGTTCAAGCATTTGCGCAATGTTGTTAAACCACCCAGAGAAGATACTAGCTTATGCAAATTGCTGTGCCTAGCTTTGATGATGACATGCCGTTCCTTAGCGTCGTACTCAACACCGTGTCGAGGGTGCATGTCTGTAAACCACAGTTTAAACTTGCCGGGTTTGACTTTGAACTTCTGAATCGGGAATCTCCCAACATTGGTGGATTTCAGCTGGGCGACAATATCCACAGTCAAGTCGTTGATGGACTCGACATTGGCGAGGATTCGCTCGATCTCCTTTCGAGTTTCTGGGTCCATTAGGTATTTGGCGAATCATCGACTCACTGAATTATCGACTCACTAATCGTCAACTGCTCATGGTGATCTCCTCGGTGCTAACTCTGTATTTGTAGTCTCGAAGAACAAAAAAATATCAGATATAATAAAGAGCTTCGAAAAACCGATACCCGTGCTGCTCATTGGATTTGACGGTATACGTGAACATGAAACTGAACTTCACGCTTTGATCGGGGAAACAGCCATGGCTTGATGTTATTACTACGCTTGATTAGGTATGATGCTCTGCTTGGTCCTTGTTCAGCGATGAGGCTCGAGGGACAAGTAAGAGAGGCGTCAAAGCAAGTATCATGTTGTTTGAGAAGTCAGAAGAGATGGATGTTTGTTTCTTTTATTTCTTTTCTTTCTCTCTTGATGCTGGCGGTTGTGGCGTGTGTGTGGCAGGCAAGCCACAAACAGCATCTGTGACGAGGTACTTCATTTTCTGATTAGCCCACAACGGAGTATTCTTTCTCTACCAGGCATTGGTGATTTGTGTCTTCTGACCTTGTTACTGTCCATGTTAATGATTAAGTTGACATGAGAAGTCACGTGTGCTGATTCTGTTGTATCAGGCTTATATGTGGCTGGCATCAAAGAAACCAATGGCTTTGAAATCAACAAAGCAGATCAACTGTGGCTAATAAACCGGCACTCGACCACAGGCCAAGGCGTACCGCGGGAAGCAAGTACGATACCCGAGGACATAAAAAGAGTCGAAGAGACACAGTGATGAAGTCTTTTTTCCCTGTCCTGAAACGACATAGACACAATGACGTACATCAGCAGATGAGGGGTATGATGTTCTTATTTCCAATCGAACTGCAGCCGGGGATATCGAGATTCCGTCCAGACCTGAAACGCCTCCTTTGTCTCATGGTACATGGAAAGCCAGGTATATACAAGACCGATGTTCCAATACCTGAATATTAAAACCCGCCAGCACATGTACAAGTCGCATATATGTATGGAAAAGATGATTGATACAAAGAACATAGGAAGGGTATAAGTCGTTCCAGGGAATTAAAGACAAAAAAAGCGAGTCTCGCGGTTTTCGGGTACCATACACGTATAATATATGCAGTCAGCAAACACTGAGTCTTGGGCGACAGGCGATACGACCTTGGAAACAGAGCCATGCGTTACTTTTCATGTCGGGGAGTGCTGTCAATCTCGGCTATATGACTGCCGTCAAGCTCGTGGTTCAATTCTCTTGACTGGATTTCCACGGAAGCCACTTGTCCGTCATAGCCGTTGGGCTGCTGAGACCGCAAGGGTTGGTAGTCATAGACGCCTTGTGGTTGATCCGGCGCTCGGTGGTCGACATGCCACCTTAAACAGCAGCCGAAGATTCCAAAATATGTTCCTATCGTGCAGATGATCTTGGCAATGCCCGTTGACTCCAAAATTGGGTACATCGGTCGTTTGGGCCATGCTTGGAGTTCCATGATCGTACCAATGCACGCGAATACGTTAAAAACCAGCCATAAAACACTTGAAATACATATGAAAATGCGTCCTATCTATTACGTGATCTTCATGTTAGCAAAACCTGGCGAAGGGTCAAAGGGAGGCGTCTTACCACAGAATGGAGATTTGTTGCCCTCGATTTCACGACCACAAAAACCGCCCAGAACGTCACCTCCAGAGAGCTCACGAGGTATATAAGAGATTTAGCGACATTGACGCCGGTCAAGGACAAATCCACTTTTGAATATATTACATCCACATCAGTGAGCTGCCGAACGTTAATGAAAATGTAGAGTATGAGCTCCGCAAGGGAGATCAGCCACAAGATGCTAATGACAGCCTTGTGGATCCTGCGCAACGAGACAAGCCTATCGTTTCCATTCCAAATTCGAGCAAGATAGCGGTCGAGAACCCGATAGAACACGTAGAAAATCAGGACGTTCCCAATCGACGTGAGTATGGCCATTAAAATCCTGGCAGCGGTCAAGCCAGGCGAAGTTGTAACGTGAAGTAGTAATAAGATAAAATCCTGGGCAGCATTGATGGCTGAATACCTATCGAAAACAAGCAACTGTCAACTCGAGCTTTGGGAATAGTAATCATGCTGGGGACAATGGTTGGACTCACACTGTAATGGCCACAGTCGAGCATATTAGGGACTTGAATGGAAGTCTGTTCCGGTCGCTTTTCCATCGCTTCTTGATGAAAAATGAAGCAATAAGACAGGTCAGAAGTGCGACGAATTGTATCAGCGGAAAGATAGGATATGTCCATTCAAAACCCATGTTATCGCAGTGTCGGTGCTGCTAGATGGATCCGGTGTGAGAAATATCCACGCTACAAACTAATTTCCAAATCGACGTCCACAAATCTGAATTCCTCTACTGCAAAAAAAGCAGCAGAACAAAAAGAAAGAATGACAAAGAAAGCCGTGGTCTTGACGCGTCGCGAGCTATTGCTCTTGTTTTGTTGTTGACCAGACTCTGAGACATGAGGATCCCCCCATCAGATCCTTGAACAGAAGCAACATATATAACAACCACCGAGCCCCTTGTCAGAGCCGCCTTGCTACTCCATACCAGGGAGGTGTGTTCCTCAGGCTACTTCGGAGATCATGGCGGTCTGTGGAGACATTTCCAATCGCACAGCCTTCCAATATGCCTGGGAGGTAACGACTTTTCTAATAAGGGCGCAATTTGGTTTAAGCCACTCGAGCGGCACTCTCCAGGAGACCGCAAATACGACATTGATAGGATATCATGATTATCACTGTGGAGAAATCTGTGCGGGTGGCCTTAAGAGGGCCGTGCACGCCAACATCACAAAGAGAGCGATCAATCACCTGAAGAAACACCACCAACAATTCAGCCGCCCAACCGGTGCAAAAGACCATCCAATCATACATTGTTGTCTTCAAGCAAGCTGCTACTGCAATCCTGCAACACTAGCCTACGAGGTTGTGAGGATGCGTGGTCGTCGGTGGCCATGGGGAAACGACCCGCCTTCATATGCTTGGTTATCGTACGGGGAGCAGTGACACTGCTATGAAGCAAGGCCTCACAGTGCTGGAGTCGTTCGAGGAGTTGGAGATTTTTTTTCTTCACAAGCGTTTATGGAGTACTCTTTGCTTTCTTAACAGAAAGCAGCATATGGTATATTTCAATGTGATATGTCAGAAGGAATCTCGAAAAAGGGGAACGATCGACTGCAGTGAGTGATATTTTTGGTTTTAGCTGTACGCTAAACACCAGCTAGCTTTCCTGGGGTGATAGCAGGATGATATCCCCCACGATAAGTGCGAACGGGGAGATGAATGAATAATGACCAACAGCAATCGGGATATTCATTATTGGCTCCCATTTTTCTGGCGTGGAGCGATGCCCACAACGCGGCAGTGCCTCGAGATGCCCGACCTTTTAATGGTCCTGCAAATTCTACGCAGTGCGGCTGAAGCAGGCCATTTGAGCTTCTCTGGTCTTATTCAGGATGGAGTCTACGGCGCATGTCAATAAACGCCGGAACAACATGTTGGTTGATGGAATCCCATGACAATCATAGAGCTGGGCGATGTTTTAATACTGATTTTGCTCGACTCGACACTCTCATACCTAGATTGCGGAGTGGACCAAGGCTTATGTCCAATCAGAAGATTATGTAAGTTTTTGAGCACGGCTGATAATGTCTTGTTGTGATACCAAGATAGATCAGCGAACACACTTTAGAGCAGTTTATGTTGAAGTTCGGGGTTATCATCTTCACCTGCAGGTACCGAACCTGCAAGTTTGCATTGACGAGCTTCTTGACTTCACCCGTACCTCGTCGAAACGTGGCTGTGTCTTCACAAGTTTAACTTATCTTGGGGATCTCATATGCTTACTTCTCGCTATGGCTAGATGTCTAGACACCTTTTTGTGACAGAGCGGCATAACAACTACAACAGTATGCATGCCTCTGTACCGTTACCTTTGTTTTCTTTGCAGACTGGTATTAGGTATCTCGGATTATGGAGAGGTTTATGGAGCTTTTTCTTTTATCTCTATGACTATGACTCGACTGATTCATCATCATCATCCTTATACTCAACCCACGTCTTCATCTTCCCCCTCACATACTCTCCATACACCACCGCGTCATTCTCGTCGTCTACGGATCTCACGACGCAATTTTCGCCCGGCTCAAAGAAGAACGGGACGCTGAACCTACCGAAGCGGGTCGGAGTCACTTTTTCACCATCAATAGAGGTTAAAGGTACCGGCCGAGGAGCCCGCACACGGTGAACCGTCGCCACAAACCGACCTCCGGATACCTTTGCCATGAGGTCGCCGATGTTTACCACAATGGAACCGGGAATGTACGGCACAGGGACCCATTTACCGGAGGCGTCCTGCACCTCCAGACCGCCGGTAGCGTCTTGGTGGAGCAGAGTGAGGATCCCACTGTCCGTGTGAGGACTGCAGCTCAGCTTGACCGGCTCTTCCTCCGAGTCTGGGGGCGGAGTCGCGGTAGACGCTCGCTGAGGGATGCCCGAACCAGATTCGGTAGAGACCGCGACGGGTGGATAATGGAGCAGACGAAGCGTACTGATCGAATCCGTCAGGTAGTCCGCGAAGAAGTCCGCCGGCTTTCCCAGAGAGATGGCAAGCATGGAGAGCAGCCTCTCGGACAGCGACTGCAGCTCCATGTAGAGATGTTCCAGGCGGGTCCGGGACGGGAAGACCACTTCGGCCGGCCAGACGTTGGGTTCTGACAGATTGAACTTGGACGACTTTGCGCGATCAGAGTCCGCGGTGGCGATGGCCTTTGGCGGCCCGATCTCGAAGCCTTCCTTCAGATTATCTGTTGAGTCAAGCGGTTGCGTGGGGAAGTATCTGCCCGGAAGTGTGAGCTGACTATTTTGCTTTAGGTAGACAAAACGCGGGATGGACTCACCCTCTGTATGTATTCTTGTTCTTCTTCCGGAACGTCTTCTTCGCCAGCTTCATCTTCTCCTCCTCGGGAAGCGCAAAGAACTCCAGCGCCAGGCCGAACACGTCCGCATGGTCGAAGCTCAAGGGCACGTTGACCAGGTACGCGAACCCAGTCGTCGAGAATACATCGTAGAGATGCTTGCTCAGCGCTGTGAGCTGCCCTGCCGTTGGCCCCAAGGGGGCCTTGAGAGGGCCGAGGTCGACGATTGGGAGCGACGCGAAGGTGGTCGTCATAATTCTACCCTGGCGTGCATCTACGAAAATAGGACCTGCTGCAGAGAACAGGCAGGTGACAAGATATCAAAATCGAGAAGAATATCAGACGCACAAACTTTCTATAACTCTGTGGTCTTTATATATGTGTCCGGATAGAACTTCCCGTCGTGGTATCCTGTCGCGTGTTCTAGTGTGGCTGGAGGACGTCGATCCGGAGGGGTCTTCCTCGCCAACCCCGCAGTCCCTTCACTTATCCCACGACAGCGACCAGTGACAAGCCCCTGAATGACGGAGTTGTAACTCTAAAATGTGTGCCAAGTCGACCACGTCTTTATCATGGTCTATTTTCGGCACTAGGTATGGATCGACGGCATGTCCTTATGCGGGGCCTGCAGTGTGAGTGATGATAGTTCCGGAGTGTCCCGCTCCAGGTTGGATACGCATATGAGATACTCGCATTTGATTATCATGTGGGACTTGGCGCATTTGAACTAAGCAGCTATCGAGCTGCGAAAGGCGAATTTCCTCCTTTATTGCAGTCTCTGCTGACCTGACATTTGTTTCAACTGCCGCTATTGTGCAATGTACATCTTCCCACTACAGTAGCTGATATCTTCATAAGCGGCCTTTCGCAGAGCATATCCAAAGTTGACCAACTGCTGCTGCTGCAGATCTCTAGATTTTGCACCACTCCTGTTGGGTAGCCCAGGAGACATGACAATGTCAGAAATCCCGAGATAAAATAGGATCCCCTCCTTAAATGGAAAGGTGCTGCGCGGGTTGTCATCCTTTACTGGACAGTTTTAAAAAAAAATCATAATCTGCTGGCGTGTCGTATCGAAAGCGATGCTTTATATCTCGAGCTCCTTGAGTGGTTCTGACGTTGAGACCCAGTCAACATGATTTTCTCCATTGTTGCCAAAGTTACAGTTGTGGAGTTGGTATTTAAACAGCTCCGAGACATCCACTATCAAAGACATCAGGTAGAGGACCGGAACATTCGTGACTAAGACCGTCATTAATTGCAGCCGGATGAAGGTTGCGCATATGTCTTTAGTACTATTGCACGTTGTTCACAGCCATGAGCACTTGTTGACCTCTATCTGCGGCGATTGGATGCCTGAGGTCAGCAAGATCGCGCTTTCGTGGGGAGTTGTAAGTTGAAGATTGAACCGGTGATGATGTCATAGTTTCCATGCTTTATTTTGCTCTCTCGCTGTTATCCAAGTTCTGTTTGTTGAGTTATTCTCCATCTTACCGTTTGCAATGCATTTGTAGGGTATATCAAATGAGCAGATAACAATTATTCTGAGCGCTCTCTAACTTCGATACACGTCTCTTTATCTGCTGAATAGCGCAGTATTCTGCACCTGAGTTTACAGACCGAGGATGATATAATCCCGAGATTATGGACGGCACTTGGTGCGGTGCTAAAGTCTCACACCCGCCACATGGAGGCTAAATACTCTCTACTACCCACTCATGTCCTCTCATATCCATGTCACATGGTACACGGTACCTGGTCTTCAGCAGGTCACTCTCTGCTCAGCTCTTATGAGATGCTATGAAGCTCTTATGACGCATCATGATCGAATTGCAGCTTACAACTTCTTTTGGTAATTACGGCGCCTGATGGCCAGGAATGACGTGTGCCTGAACACATCCCGTGATGGGGAGCCAGGGATCGAGCATGGCTGAGGCGCCATTATCAGCGGTCTTCGGCTCCGATCTATAACCGTTTTGCTGAGGCCGTCAAAGATGAGAAGAGATTCAGCGCGACATCGATAGCTGAAATCGTAAGCCAAATGATACCTTGAGGCGAGGACGGTCTTGGATCCGTTAGTATATAAAGGTCGACAGCAGCGACGGAAGGATATCGAATCCAAAGAACGACTATCACCCTATCTGCTAGAATATTGTCAACTATTCCTTGATCCGCGACCAACATGCCGAAGAATAGCATGAAAGCCACCGTGTGGGAGGGGCAGCCCTTCCACATGGCTGTCAAGAGCTGGCCGGTCCCCAGAATCAGAGACCCCCGCGATGTCATCGTTCGACTGACCACTGCTGCCATCTGTGGTACCGATTTGCACGATTACCACGGTAAGGAACCGATCCTCCGTACAGAGCCCCGGTGAAGTTATCTATCTGACATTGCGACAGGTCTCCTCGGCAGCAGGTACCCTCCGTGGGTGATGGGCCACGAGGGCGTCGGGATCGTGACTGAAGTGGGCGATGCCGTCGTTTCTGTGAAGAGGGGAGACCGTGTGGTTGTCTCGTATGTTTCCTCCATCTGTACCGTATATCTTATCCTTTTTTGTTCGATTCCATACTGATGGAGTAAAGGGCCTGCCCGTCCTGTGGCTTCTGTGACAACTGCGTCAAGAGCAACTTTGGCTACTGCCTCAACGTGAACCCTCCCAACGAGGGAGGCCTCATCGGCGAGGGCGCCGACTTTGGCGATGTCCATGGCCACTTCGGAGGCACCCAATGTTCGTAAAATCCTTATATCCCATCGTTGTTGCAATACCGCGGTTGCTGACTTGGTCCTAGCGGAGTACATACGGGTCCCTTTTGCCGACAACAGCTGCGTCCTCATTCCGCCCGGAAAGGAGAAGGAGAACGACTATGTCATGATCAGTGACATCTTCTGCACGGCGTGAGTCATACCCATATTCGATCCCCTTCACAGCTACAACCTCTAACTAACGTCCGCCAGCTGGTGGGGTGTCGAGGCCTCCGGCTTCCAGTCCGGCGACTCCGTCGCTGTCTTTGGAGCCGGCCCCGTCGGCCTCCTCGCCGCGTACAGCGCCATCCTGCGCGGCGCCCGCGTCGTCTACAGCATCGACCATGTGCGCGACCGCCTGGAGAAGGCCAGATCCATCGGCGCCGTCCCCATCGACTTCACCGAGGTCGACCCCGTCGCGGAGATCATGAAGCATGAACCCCGCGGCGTCACGCGCAGCCTGGACTGCGTCGGCCTCGAGTGCGTCAATAGGGACCTCAAGCCCCAGATCGACTACGTGATCTCCAGCTGCGTCGCCGTGACGGCCTCCCGCGGCGGCATCGCCCTCGTCGGCGTCTACTGGCCCTCGACGGGGCCGACCCCGGGCGCGCCCAGGTCCGACCCCGCGACGAGCGCGTTCCCCGTGCCCGTCGGCGAGCTCTGGATGAAGGGCCTCACCGTCAGCGCGGGCGTGGCCGAGATCCGCCGGTACCAGCCTGTCCTGCGGGACCTGATCGAGAGCGGCAGGGCGACGCCGTCGTTCGTCGTCAGCAGCGAGGTCGACATCGAGGGCGTGCCCGAGGCGTACCGCCGGTTCTCCGAGCACAAGGAGACCAAGGTGCTCATCCACTTCGACTGGGATGAGGCGGAGAGGGAGCGCGAGGGCCGGCACGAGCCGCGGCGGTTCTATCACGATGTGGCGCATGAAGGGCGTGCTCTGCAGGTCGCTGTCAAGCCTCCGAGACCCAACATTCACTAGTTATCCATATACATATACATATGTACATATATGGTGTGATTATCGGGGAGAAGAGATGATAAGCTGTTTGCCAACTGGAAAGCTCTGTGCTTTGTCTGAAAATTGTATCTACATCAGAACGTCAATTTGAGCTGCTTTCTTTAGGATATGACCATTATCTCAGTGATCCTGGTATACCGGTTTTCAACTGCCTTACGTTTGCATGTAGCTTCGTCGGTAAACCCACCCAGAAACCAGATATGGCCGCAAGTGAGTATCTCGAGAACAATCTAGATGCGTGGTCTTTTTTTAGGGTCCATATTCGCAGCCAGATTGTGTACTGAACCCACGAAAGCCAGTAGCTTTTTTCTTTTTTTTAAAAAAACAACTATCCTCCTCTTTCTAACTGAACCTGGAGAACCGATACTGCACTCAGCTTATATTACATAAGGCATAGACAGACAAAACATCTCTCTTTCCTCTCTCCTCCCAGCTGAACAAAACTAACCAGGATAACGCCAATAAACCAGCGGTCGGATTAAATTATTTCCTGATTATTTTCTGCTTTCAAATACATTAGCGGAGACTACTAAATATATATCTTCTCGAGATGATGATAAGATCAGCCTCGTAGAGGAAATGCAAGGGAAGAGCTTCGCTTTGGTGTCTTGAGAGGCCTGTTGGGCCTCCTGCCCTGCTCTGTTGCGTCTTCCGCGCTCTTTGGCTCTCTTTCTTGTTTTACTATGTGTGTGGACAGGAACTAAGGTGAGCAGGGCATTCTGACCTTTGGCCCTCCCTAGGTAGGTGGTTAGGTTCAGCGCGCGTCAGTCTTCGTTGTCAAATGATTATTATCATTATTACTCGCAATCTGTGTTAGCTCTGTCCTGGCTTTGGCGGTCATAAGCCCGGAGCATGGCCTGAAGCATATTTATTATTTCTCTTAGTACTCTACAGTAGCAGTTGTAACGACAGGCCTAGACGACTAGGCCTAAAGGGGCCGTTGGTTTATCTTGAAGACAAGAAACAAGGGGGTGAGCAATATAATAGCAAGAATAGACCTGTGTTACTAGCAATGCCTATATGACAGGTTGCTATGTGAGTCGACCACGAGGGTCGGAATCTGTCTGAAAAGAGCGTCATTATATACATGCTTGTCTGCCTGGATCAATGGGTCGTTTGGATCATTCTGGATGTTGGATCATTCTGGGTGTTGGATCATAGACCTCGATGGATCAAAATGGCAGATTTGATCCATTGTCACGTGACCTCCGTATGTCATACCCCTCCTTTATGCCAACTCCGGCTATAACAGCAGTATGTCAGAATATTCCCAACCTGGCGGTTATACATGAAATAAGTATAGTGCAGGGGAAAAAAGGAAAAAATATGGCATATATTTGGGCTGGCTTTGCAGCTGCTTCTGCGGTGTTTTGTCTTGGAATACCTGTAATTCCATGAAATATGTACGGTTTGGGATTGAGTCGCGGGTACTGTATGGACATGCGTATATAACTGTATGTACATACATGTATAGTATGAGTGTTCCGCCGGGTAGGTCCCCTGGATCGACCGGTGAGACGAATCTTCGTGCATATACCCTTTCTTTGCTACCATCTCCTCCTCTTGGCGTACAAGGAATCCTCCTGTCTCTCATGGGGGGTGTGTGTGTGCGCGCCTCCTTTTAGAGATGGTTCTGGCTGGCTATACGTCAGGCCCAGATACCTTTCGAAGACCTTTTTTTAATACTTCGTTCGCATGTCTTTTGTGCGTATACATTGAGCTAGTTGATGTTCTTTGCCATCCTCTCCCTTCCCGCCATTATATTATGTTGGTCGTATTCCTCACCTGAATACTCCTTTTCTTTTCCCCTTTAGCCACCTTCGCTGTGTAACAGAGACTCTGTAGAGTGCAGCAATTCAGTAGTAGAGGCATGTTTCTGAAGATGGAGGAGCTGTACCTTTGGATGAGATAAATATTAGACATAAAAAAAGAAATAAATCATTACATAGAACCGCAGACGGTTTTGTTCTTTATTAAAATGCACTTTTTTTTCTCTTTGATAGGGTTATACCAAATGAGCTTACAGTATTTGCATACTGCACAATGTATATGGAGTTCCCGTGTAGAATCAACTTCTTCTTCTTCTTCTCTCTTGCCAGGGCTGTTGAGAGTGTCTCCAGGTCTATCTTCAAATGTGTTGTTTGCCAGTTTCAGACAGATCGTTGTTGTTTTTAACTTGTCGGTTGTCAGTCCGTCAGTTACAGAAATGTAAGTGTATGTGCCAGAGGCAGCAGGATCAGGGAGAAATCGATCACATCAAGAGGCATACCAAGAAGATCCAGGACCGCTGTGGAGCCTGAGGGTAATAAAGAAAGAAAAGGAGGGGAGCGCGGAGGGTAAAAAAGGCACCGCATCATAAAGTCACATTGATAAATGACTTGGATCTCTTGCTTGGCTGCGGAGTCTCTTTCTCATAGACACAGACCTCGGACGTACTTTTGCATCGACGTACTTCGGTATCCGGATGTGAGATGCATGTCCCTGCCAGGAGGCCCCCTGCTCCATCTCACCTCACCTCCGCACCAGCCAACGAGAGACATCCAGCCAGATCCCGAAAACGCACCCGAACGCGGCGGACCGAGGGCGCTGGCAGCGCGATGCGGGGAAGCCGAGTCGGCGTGTGTCTCGGCAAGTCTGGAGAGATCGTTCTGGGGATCCGTCGCTTGGCGCTGGCCGTTGGCGCCTCCACATCCCCAGACGACATCCCGATCCTCGACTCCGGCGTGTCTCTCCCTCGGGGATCTCAGCATACATATATCGATCTCTCCTCTCGTCAGGTCGTGCTGTTCTCTGTGCTCTCTGGCCGCTGGCTCGATGTGGTCCTTTCCCCAGCCATCGCAACCCACCTTCGTGTGATATATATATATATATATAAAAAAAAAGAACGACAGCACCATGATCCTCGACGCCCTGCTGACGCCCTACACGGCCGTCGTCCTCGTGCTGCTCTACTACCTGGTGCCCTGGCTCAAGCGCTGGCACTACCTCGACATCCCCGCCCCCTTCCCGGCCTCGTTCTCCAACCTCTGGCTGCTCTACCAGTGCCGCCGCGGGCGTCGCTACCAGGCCGTCCACGATGCCCACCAGAAGTACGGCAAGCTGGTGCGCATCCAGCCGAACCATATCTCGATTGCGGATGACAGTGCGATCCAGGCAGTATACGGGCATGGGAACGGGTTTCTGAAGACGTATGCGGTCTTTGTCCTGATACCCCCCCCCCCCCCTTACACCTGCATCTTGTGTCTATATCTGGATCTACGTCTTATACAGATACTGATACCGAAACAGGGAATACTACGACGCCTTCGTCTCCATCCGCCGCGGCCTCTTCAACACGCGCGACCGCGCCGAGCACACGCGCAAGCGCAAGACCGTCGCGCACACCTTCAGCGCCAAGTCGGTCGGCCAGTTCGAGCAGTACATCCACGCCAACCTCGAGCTGTTCCGCTCCCAGTGGAACCGCATCGCCGACACCCAGGCCAACCCGCGCACCGGCTACGCCTCCATCGACGCCCTGCACTGGTTCAACTACCTGGCCTTTGACGTGATCGGTGATCTCGCCTTTGGCGCCCCCTTTGGCATGCTCGCCAAGGGTAAAGATATTGCGGAAGTGAGGAAGTCGCCCGACGCGCCGCCCATCTACGCCCCCGCCGTCGAGATCCTCAACCGCCGCGGCGAGGTGTCGGCCACGCTGGGCTGCCTGCCCGCCCTGATCCCCTGGGGCAAGTACCTGCCCGACCGCTTCTTCCGCGACGGGCTCGAGGCGGTCGAGAACCTGGCGGGCATCGCGGTCGCGCGCGTCACCGAGCGCCTCAAGCCCGAGGTCATGGCCAAGAACACGCGCGTCGACCTGCTGGCGCGGCTGATGGAGGGACGCGACGAGCACGGCAACAAGCTGGGCCGCGAGGAGCTGACCGCGGAAGCCCTGACGCAGCTGATTGCCGGCTCGGACACCACGTCCAACACGTCGTGCGCCATCCTGTACTGGGTGCTGCGCACGCCGGGCGTCAAGGAGAAGCTGCAGCGCGTGCTGGACGAGGCGCTGCCGGCGGACGTGGGCGTTCCGGCCTTTGCGCAGGTCAAGGAGATCCCTTAGTACGTTCCCCCCCCCCCCCCCCCTCTGTCATCTTGTATACGTTACATGGATGCTGACGACAGCAGCCTCCAATGGGTCATCTGGGAGACGATGCGCATCCACAGCACCTCCGCCCTCGGCCTCCCGCGCGAGATCCCCCGCGGCGCGTCCCCCGTCACCATCTGCGGCCACACCTTCTACCCGGGCGACATCCTCTCCGTGCCGACGTACACCATCCACCGCAGCAAGGAGATCTGGGGCCCCGACGCCGAGTCCTTCGACCCGGAGCGCTGGAGCCCCTCGCGGCTGACGGACCGGCAGAAGGCGGCCTTCATCCCGTTCAGCACGGGCCCGCGCGCCTGCGTGGGGCGCAACGTCGCGGAGATGGAGCTGCTGTGCATCGTCGGCACGGTGTTCAAGAACTTCGACTTCCGGCTCGAGCAGGACGGGCCGATGGAGACGCGCGAGGGGTTCCTGCGCAAGCCGCTCGGGCTGAAGGTCGGGTTGAAGAGGAGAGTTCTCTCGAGATCTTGATTTGATTTGATTTGGTTGTTTGTTTATTTATGTCCTATGGTGTGTGGACAGTACATGCGCCGTTTGTATGGAGGGATGTACATACGATCTATGTGGCGAGTAGATTCTTTTTGATGAAGCGATGCGGTCACGTGGAACAAAAGTCAACGGTCAATGTTTAAAAGTTTCGAGTCTCGCAGGAGGAGTACGCCGTACAGTTCAGATCAGAGTAGGTGCAACGTCCGGGGCCTGTCATTTTCCATATGTATGTGTGTCCAGCCTTTGAGTTTGTTTCCCAGATAGAACCTTGGAAGGATCATCGATAGCTATAGGTATCGAGTTAGGTTTTCCTTTTCGGATGGAACAGAAAAAAAAACCTGCCTAAGGTGGCATGGGGAACAACAACAATCACAAGGACCCTGACTCTCGGAGCGAACCTCGCAAGTTGTACAAAGTTGGATGTAGCTGCGATCGTATCATATCAGACGCATCACATGCCATCCCATCTATCTACCCGGAAAGTTGAGTTACAGTGGTAAAAAAAAGTTCTCAGACCCGTTACTGCAAATCAACCAGATCCAGCATTTTGAGTCTGCGTTCCTGCTCTGAGAATACCCAAAGTTCATGTTCACTTTTGGTTGACTGTCTCTGTCATCAGACTGGAACCATCCATACACTTCCCGAAAGAGTATATATACATCCACATCTCAGGCGTCATACCACTCGCCCGTGAACAGACCAGCCCGTCGCTTTTCCCCCTCGCACCGCTCGATCCACGCCCGCATGCGCTCGCGGCTCGCCCGGCTGCCCACGTTGACCGTCGGGATGACGCGCCCGATGCGCAGCGCGCACACAAACAGTGTCAGCTCGCGGAACGAGCTGTGCTCGCTGTACGGCACCCCGAAGCAGCTGCTCTCCCGTGTGCTCCCCCGCTGGGGGACGAGATCCTTCACCGTAAACCGCGTCCGCCACGCCGCCGCGTGCAGCACCGCGGACACCGGCGGGTTGTTCACCGTCGAGGAGGCCGGACGGTAGTTCCACCCCGTCGGGCGGAATCCTACCACCCGGGAGAAGTGCGGCTTCAACGACCCCAGATACTCGGCCAGCGTGTCCGCGCGCATCTCCAGCATGGGCTGCATGTGCACCTGCGCCCCCAGCGGGTCGTCCGTCAGCAGCGCCGTCAGCTCCTCGTCCTCCAGGCACGCGCACACCCGCTGCTTCGCCGGCGGCGCCCAGATCCGGCAGCCCAGCGCCCGCGCGATGCCCACGCACAGCCGCTCCTTGCCGATGCTGTACGTGCCGACCACGACGAGTAGCCTCCCGGACGTCTCCCCATTGGACGGCGTTTTGGATAGAAACTGGCTCATCGCGCTCTTGCGGTCCGCCCGGATATCACTGACATCCTCCCCCCGCTGCAGCCGCACGCACAGCTCCGCGCACGCCGCGACCACCTCCTCCTGCCGGGGGAACGCGTACTTTGGGCTGAGGTACGTCGTGTCCAGGTAGCACACGTCGATCCGCTGCTCCCGCGGCTTGCCCGCCGCGTCCACCGTCTCCGGCCGCAGCAGCGGATGCTGGACGTGCGCCGGGCACGCGCGGAAGTCGCCGCAGTGCAGGATGCGCTGCGTCCGCTGTCCGATCCTCTTTTCAAACAGGAACAGCGCGCTCCCCGGGCAGTGGTTGGCCGGGATGAGGGTGACGCGCACGCCGTCCGTGCCGGGCACCTCGGTCATCGTCTCGAAGTCCAGATCGACCACCCAGCGCGGGTCTACGCGCAGCTGCTGGCGCACCAGGTTTCCCGTCACCCGGCTGCAGTAGATTGGGCCGTGCCGCCAGGAGGATGTCAGGCCCGCGTAGTGGTCGCTGTGGAAGTGGCTGAGGAAGTAGGCCCGGCAGCCGTCGACCGCCCCGTAGCGGAACGCGTCCACGCAGACGGCGAAGCCGGGCAGGATCTTGTAGAAGGGGCACGTCCGCTCGTACGCCTGCTTGCCGCGGGAGGACGCCTCGTTGGCGGCGGCCGTAGCCCATGCCGTGTTCTCCGCGTTGGCAGCCATCATCTTGGAGAAGGCAGACAACCCGTTCACCTTGACGGCAAAGGGGTCCCGCTGCGCCGGCCTCGCGATGGCCGCGCGCTCGGCCCGGTTCAGCTTGGCATCCTTTGTCGACGGAGTATTCCCATTTGTCTCATTCCCATTGGGAGTCCCGTCCAGACAGTTGTTGACATGCACAGAGGCCTCCTGGAGGATGTCAGTAGAACGATTGCAGATGTGTAGACCGCACATACAGTCTCTGATAAACCGCTCAAAACCGCCTGGCATATCGGACACGCCGGCACCTCCTCGGGCATTTCCTCTCCCAATACCCCGCCGTTCGAGTCGTACCCATCCAGATCCAGGTCCCCCTCCTCTAGCGCGTCTTCCCCGTCGGGCTCGTCCCCTTCTAGATCGTCAAAATCGGCAAACACATCATCGTCCATGTGGCTCGTGGCGTCTCTTACCAGTGGGGGCGGCCGGTCGTCTGTCGCCGGGATATCACTGACAGCGTCAGCTGCGGACACTGGATCCTCTTGCTCTTTCTTCTCGTCGGATTCCGCAGGAACAGCAGCATCAATCTCCCTGAGCGCATCCAGGTCGTCCTCGCTGTCCGACTCGTCGATGAAGGGGCCGCTGCGGTGGATGGATCCATTGGCACTGCCGTGTTTCTTCTTCTCTTCCTTTGACTCTCCCTCCGAAAACAGGGACGACGACGAGACCTTCCGTCTCTTAACCGACCCTCCGTTCTCGTTGAACCGGTTCTCATCATCCTCACGGTCCGTGAACAGGCTATCACCATCTCTATCTTCATGTCCATCTCCCCATAGAGAATCATCGTCGGGCGTCTTTGACCTCTCCCTTATGGAACCCTCCTTAACTTCACCATTGACGCCGTCCCCATCTCCCCTGTCCTTGCTTCCGCGCCGGTCCTCAAGGAATAAACCACCATTATCAGCATTCTTATGATTACTTCCCCTCAAACTCACCACTCCACCGCTCCCGCTGCTACCGTCCTGCCGGGGAACCTTGGTCACAAACTGTGTGATCCGCGCCTGCGTCGACGTCGCCCGGGGCGGGCCATCCGCCTTCTTGAAGAAGTTGAGAATGCTTGTGTTGGTGTTGCGTTTCGCGAGGGGGCGTTTCGTGCTGCTACCACTCCCAAAGGAGGGCTTTGAGGGGGTTTTGGAGAAGGAGGATCCGCCCGCCATGGCGGGGGACGGAGACGGCGGGAAGGGTAGGGCGGGAGGTGTCAATGAGGTGGGAGGTGGTGGGAAGTATGCGGATGCGAGTATACTCGTTGGGGTCGTGTCCGAAGCTGGAGAATCCACCTAGCTAGGTCTAAGGACCTCAAGCAGGTAATAGGAAGGATTAGGTGGGAGGAGCCGTCGGAACGCCCGGTCGACAGACAGACGGACCGGCGTGTTGCTGTAGCGGTGCCGGGAGATTAGGAATTATTTTTGTTTCCCGGGATTATAAACCGTAGGACATCATGGCTGCTCCATGTCCGTGTCTGCGTATGTATTTATCCAGAATTGTCGAAAAGCGAAGGTGTCAAGATGTGCGCGTCCGAGATGGCAGCGGAGACGAGCGCGGAGAAGATCCTGGCGCGATCTGCCGCGGCGCGCGGTCACGTGGGAGTTCTGTAAGGAAGGTTCCCGATCTGGATATCGTGATACAGACAGCAGGGAAAACATGTTGATGTCCAGAGTGGCTAGCACCGCAATGTCTATTGCTGTATCTTTTTTTTCACGTAATCTATCATGCAGATATAGTCTCAACTCGAGTCCATACGTCAGGGAAGACTCCATTATGAGCATCAATACCAGCCGGTAATCCCCGTTGAGACGAGCCCGAGACATCAATCAAAAAGACCATTCAGCGGCCGATTGTCCAGGCCCAAAGTCAAAGTCACCAGGTGCGCATTGCAGGGAGAACCTCTCCTTCCTATATCGCCTCCGCCCGGAAATAATTCTCTAGGTACCTAGTATCCGCCATAACACAGGGCCGAGCCAAATCCATCTCGCAGTCTCGTCCGGCGCAGCCCTTAGCCTGCATTCCATACATTGGTACATAAAAAAAATGTAACGTCGTAGACAATTCCAATCGGATGGCGCTGAGACCAGGACCATCGGATCGCATTGATCTCATCGCAAAGTGAAAAAGTCTTCCTCCGACATCATCCCATAGAGAGAACCTCATCGCGCCTTACTCGCCTGGTTCGCAGCCTCTGCAGACACCTCATCAGCATCCCACCCTCAACCTGTACCTCTCGCCACGGATATCACACAAAACAAGGAAAATATACGTACCGCGTCGGGTCGCATCCTCCAGCAACCCGCGATCGACCTCGCTCGCCGGCAGCACCACATACCGCACCACACTGCCCCGGATAAACATGTTCTTGACGCTCGACAGATGCGGGTACTTGTCCAGGTCCAGCACGTCCACGTCGTCCAGCTTGATGTTGAGGTACTGGTCCACGGATTTCAGCGTGCCGCGGATGCGGATGTCGTTTTTCAGCTCGACCGTGACGGTCTGGTTGGTGAGGGTTTTGAAGAAGCTGGCGTAGCACCGAGCGTCAGCGACGTGATCAGAGGGTAATCGCTTGTTTATTTAGAGGGAGATGGACGGGGAGGTAGGTTTGGGTTGGGGAGGAGAGCCGGCTGGATCGGATGGACGTACCTGAAGAACAGCATGGTTGCGGCTCGGCTTGCTTAGGGAACTAGGGTGATCAGAGGCTATCGCATTCCTTCAAGCCCAAGATCAAGTCAATAAGGGCGCTACGACCAAGCTCACCGTCAATGCAGCGCAGCAGAGCGTGGGCGGGGACCGTCTTGCACGATGCCGACGAGAGGATCGCCGCGAGCTCGGGTCACGTGATATGTACATCACTCGGAGTCGGTTCACTCTACTCTGTACAGTGCATGCAAACAGTAAATACAGAGCTGTATCTGACCGATGAAACCTGAATGAGAATGCTTTTGGCAGAATTTGTTTTGACGATGGATATATATGAAAGAGGATATCCATGGAGAAAAGTGATGCCAACGGCTACCCATTGTCTGTGCCCAGGATCGTGGATATATATTGAATTCCAGCATGATGATTACGATCACACCGGAATAATAAATGTAACTGGAAAATAAATTAATTCTACCTCGCTGTAATTTTGCTACATAGCTGCATGGCAAAATCATGTGTCGTTACCGAGATCCATCGATATCAACCATCATAGATGCATGACATGATGCTAGGGAATGCGTGATATCATTACAAATGAGTCTCCAACATAAACTGGTATCTCGGAGGAAAAAAAAAGAATGAGAGATGCCATCGCAGGCACGGATGGAAAGAAAGCGATCTGGTATCACCGAGACTGCTTCGTCGCCCACCCACACAGGCAGGTCCAGCCTGCGCCGTTCTTGCGGCCCTCGTCGAACACGCTGCCCACCCCCTCCAGCAGCCGCCCGCGCTCGCGGCCCATCTCGCGCTGCAGCTTCAGCAGCCACTGCTCCCACATCCAGCCCCCCAGCAGCCCCGTCATGCTCGCCACGTCGGCCGTGCTGCCCACCGGCCCCTGCACGGCCTCGTACGTGTGCGTCTGGCTGGGCGGCTGCGGGTCCGGGGTCTCGCGCGGCGGCTGCGCCTTGACCGGCTCGACTCCCATCGGCAGGAACATCCACGCCCGCTTGATGCCGGTGAAGTGTGCCCTGCGCAGCCGCGCGAGGAAGCCCTTGGTCGGCGTCGGATCGTAGCCGCGCGTCCTGAGGTTGAAGGCGAACTCGACCGACGCGGCCGACGCGTAGGGTCCTGCCCGGGCGATCTCCGCGTCCAGCACGAAGAACTCGAGGTACCCGCCCGGCTTGAGACAGCGGTAGCACTCCCTCAGGCAGAGGTCGTACTCGTCGACGTCCTCGCCGACCGGACGTTCCGTCTTCAGGAACGCCGGCAGACTTCGGGCCGAGATGACGTCGAACTGGTTGTCGCGGAAGGGCAGCTTCCACAGATGCTGGACAGAGACCTGGCGGTGGTTTGGCGGCCCTTTGATGTCGTTGTTCACGGCTTGCTGCTTCGTCACGACGGTGTAGATCTTGACGTTAGGGTAGTCGTACGCCAGATGCCATGCCCACTCGCAGGCGGCATGTCCGCCCAGGTCAAGAACTCTCACTCGACGCTTCCCCGCGTTCTCGGGTCTGCCCAGGGGAGTGGTCGCGTTGGCCAGCCGTTTCGACGCGGGGCGCGAGACGAGGCTGCCACCGTTGAGGTATCGGAGCGCGTCCATCGCCCACATCGACTGGCGCAGCTGGGCGAGCACGATCTGCTCCTTCTCGAGCGTGTCCCACTGCGCCTGTTCCGCCAGGACGCTCGCGTCCGCGGAGTTGCGCGGCGCCTGAGAAAAGGGGCCCCTGTACGGAGGCCGCTCGTGCCGAACAACCGCATACTTGCCCATCAGGGCGTCAATATGCCGGTCAGGCAGGCCGAGACGCACCGACTGTACAGCATCAAAACGGACATTGCTGTGGAGGAATGTATCCCGGAGACGGGATCGCTTCAGGATGGACTGGAATCCCCGCCAGTAGATCGAGTCCTTGCTGGCACGGGTGGGCGGCGGACTTGCGGCCTCCGGAGCGGCGTCGACGAACCGCACGGCCTTTGCGGGGGCAGGCTCGGGGGACGAGCGCCCTGCAGCGTCCGGGGAGTTCGCGGTCTCGTCCGGGATCTCGTTTGCAGGATTGGTTTCGCGGAGGGCGGCCAGATATGCGGTCTGCGCGGCCAGCCAGATGCTGGTGCGGTCCAGATTGGCCACCGCTTGCTTCCTCAGCTCCTCCTCGTAGTTCTCGTCGTACTCGAACACGACATCCGATCGCTGGATCTCCTGCACCGCGTCGCCAGACGGACTGGGTGGAGGTTCATGGTTCTCGACCGGCTGATCCTGCGCTTCTCGTGGTACCCGGATCGCCGTCGGGGGCCCATCGGGGAGCTGGGTCGCGGTCCTCTGCTCGTCGGACTCGCGCGCGGGACATTCCACCACCTGCTCGACAACTTCCCCGCTGTCCCTGCCCCATGGGCAGTCGTAGAAGCGCTTCGCGGTCGCGGACGACGGCGGGTCATTCCGGCTGGGAAAGGACCACGTGCGTCGCGCCCTGGGGCCAAGGGAGGCGAAGAAGCCGCCCGGGGAGGGGATGCTGAGGTTGGTGAAGCTGTAACCGGACAGGTCCGAGGCGGGCGTGGCGCTGTCCGCGCTCCTGGGGCGGCTGGGCGGTGCAGAGAGCTGCCACATCTCGGGATTCGTCTCAGACGTCTCCGACCAGGGATCGGGCGAGCTGTCGAGGGGAATGTGTCGCAGCGTCGCCATGGCACTCTCCGGGAGTGCCACGCCTCGATCTGACGGGGTGTGTGCGCGCGCGGATTCAGCGTCCACGAGGATGGGAACCAGCGCCGTGCCATCCTCCCCCCGACCCGGGATGCGAGGGAATCTCCCCAGGACGCGCTCCCAGTCCTCCTCGGGGCCCTCGATGGCCACGTCGATCTCCGAGGGCATGCCATCGCTGGAAACCTCTGTGCGCTGGGCCGCCTCCGTGTCCTGACGCACGAGGAACTCCCGACGATCCCACTGGTCGTCCGGCACGGCGTGGATCTCGGGCGTGGCCGGCGCGCTCAGGTTCGAGATCTGGTCCGAGGACACGCTGCCGTCCAGGGAGGGGGTCGCATGCACCGCCGGCACAAATCGGGGCAGCCTCGAGAGAGCCGCGGGAGAAACGGCGATCTTTGGCGGGGGCGTCGGGGGCACCGGGGAGCTCTTGTGCGCGCTGTCGATGGACGCCCACCCGGTCGACTGCGGGATCGTCAGGCTGGGGTATCGATTGCGGCTGGTGGTCGAGCTCACGGAGCTCCGGACCGAGGACGCCGCCAGGCTGGCGGGGCGACTGCTGGAGAGGGAGGGGCATTCCTCACTGAGGTCCGTCCCCTCATCTGAGAGGTCATAGAGATCGTCGAAGCGTCGTGTCTGCCGCTGCCATTCCGTGTCGGAGCACGAGGAGGACAGCGCGGACAGCGAGGTGGACGGGGTATCAGGGTCCTGCGTGTGGACGGCCACAGCCTTGGTGTCGAGGGAGAGCTGGTCTACCGTCCGCGGTGTCTCATACTGGGCCTCGCGCGCGTCCTCGGGGATGGTGTTGAGCAGGGTGCCGCGGACCTGCCGCGGGGCCTGGGAGGATGCTGTACGGAGAGCGTCTGCCATGTTGGAACGTGTGTATTAGATATGGATAGTCGTTTCAAAGCAGGCAACAAACAAAACAGCACGTCTATGGGTATCTCAGGATGATCCGATCAACGGACTCATCAGCAGAACAGCAACAAAACCGAAGCAAAAGACGAAATGAACGGAGACTGCCTGCCAGCAGAGCAGAGCACAGAACAGCAGCGAGCAACGCTGACGAAAAGCAAGAGCCCTGGGCCCTTGCCGGATGATATAGAGGCCGATCCCATCGTCATCGGCCGGCCAAGCGCTGCAGGGTCTGCATGCATGTGCGGTGGAAGTGCGGTGGAAGTGCCGTGATTGGCAATGGGGAGGCGGAGGAGGGCCGCTAGAAATGGAGAAAACAACCGGGGATTGGCATGCTGCAAGCGCCGGGTGCTAAAGATAGAGCAGCGCACGCCGATCGACAGATCAAGTGACGGCACACAGGTGACGAGAAGGTGAACAACCAGGACGAAACACCCAGTCACCGTCATCGATGAACAAGCATCGAGCGCTGTTTGCAGAGGTCGTGGACAGACAGAGAGAAACAGGGCTCAGGTGACTGGTGGTCACATGCCAGCCCTAACCCTTATCGCGGGGATCGCAGCCTCAACCCCGCCTCTCTCCGGCCTTTTCTCCATCTCCCTCTCTCTCTCTCTCCATCTCCATCTTGACCTGTGCTCCGCCAGTCTTGCTGAGCTGCCAGCATGGCTCCCCACGCCATTGTCGCCCCCTCCATCCTCAGCGCCGACTTCGCGTGCCTGGGCAGCGAGTGCGCGCGCAAGATGGACCAGGGCGCCGACTGGCTGCACGTCGACATCATGGATGGCCACTTTGTGCCCAACATGACCTTTGGCGCCCCCGTCGTCTCCAAGATCCGCCCGCATGTCGCGCGTCCCCAGGGCCCGCGCCGGACGGGCACCTTTGACTGCCACATGATGATCATGGAGGTGGGCACTCCCTGTTGGCCGTGTTGATCTGGCCTCGGTGACGACGATTGGACGTCTTCGCGCCCAGCCAGCTCTGTTCCCGACGTCACAGTAAACACTGAAGAAACACGCACGTGCTGACGATCGCAGCCACACCGCTGGGTCCGCGAGTTCAAGAACGCCGGCTGTGATCTCTACTGCTTCCACTACGAGGCCGCCGTCGCCTCCGTCGCGGCCACCGACCCGGCCGATAAGACCACCACCCGCCGCACCAGCCCCCGCGAGCTCATCCGCTACATCCACGACGAAGGGATGCGCGCCGGCATCGCCATCAAGCCCGCCACCCCGGTCGACGTGCTGTGGGACGTCCTGGACGCGGAGGACCCGGCGGAGCGGCCGGACGTGAGTCCTCCCCTGTCTACCCGTGAGATACGTTCTCGATGTTAATAGGAGAGCAGATGGTCCTCGTCATGACCGTCGAGCCCGGCTTCGGCGGGCAGAAGTTCATGCCGTCCGAGCTGCCCAAGGTCAGAGCCCTGCGCGACCGCTACCCGGACCTGGACATCGAGGTCGACGGCGGCCTGGGCCTCGGCACCATCGACCAGGCCGCCGACGCCGGCGCCAACGTCATCGTCGCGGGCTCCGCCGTCTTTGGCGCCCAGGACCCGGCCGAGGTCATCGCCAAGCTGCGCGAGGCCGTCCAGAAGAGGGGGTATTCTTAACTCTGTCTCTCGGCCGTCTTCTCCTCATCCTTCGATCGAGATGAGATAAATGTCTCTCGATGGGTTACCAGGCTCTATGTACTTCTATCGACCTAGCTATCTACGCAGGCCCTGCAGGATACCTCATATATCCCTATATCTGTACATATCTTCCCCAACGACCGGGTGCACATCAGTGCGAGTCACGGTGAAAAGGTTCATGAGAGGATCATGAAAAAGAAGGACGAGGCAGCAAGCGGGTACGGTCTGCGCGGTTTATGGTTGATGCTTGTCTTTGAGGATACTGGTTGTTTGTTGTGTCTAATAATGGCTCCAGGCCACGGCGTGATGCCGGTACAGATATCGATATTAGAACGGAACAGAACCGAATGGATGCATTCTGTGATAAGAACATCAAGACAGATTATTACATGGTATCTACAGTGGAATAGGATAGATGGCAGTAGATGAACAGGGACAGGACAGCACGGTCAGGGTCCGGAAGGAGACCGGAACGCAAAGGGAAGGCAGCCGAGAAACGACGACGGCCACCAGCTCAGTCCTCGACGCTGGCGCCCGCCTTCTCCGCCGCCCTCGCGTCCTGCTTCTGCGTCGTCTCCTCCCCCTGTCCCTGACCCTGACCCCGTGCGTTTCCCTGCTCCGCCGCCTCCTTCGCCTCCTCCGCCGTCTCCGCCGGCGTCCCCCCGGAGAGCGACTCGCGCAGGTCGCGCGACACGCTCTCCTTCTCTCCCGGCGACGTCGCTGACACGATCGACCCGCGGTGGTGCTCGACCAGCCCCAGCGTCTCTGCGTTCTCCGCGCGGAAGTTGGCGCTCGACACGGCCGCCGTCTCCGCTACCGACGGCCGCCGCTCGATCTCCGCCGCGGGCACGACGGACCTCCTGCGTCCGCCGGGCTCGCCCTCACGCACCTGCGTGTCCGGCGCCGCCTCGGGCAGGTGCTCCTTCTCCCGCTCCTCCTTGGTCTCCTCGATGCGCGACGACTTCTCCGCCGCTGACTCCCGCTCGGGCGGCTCCGTCTTGGACGGCGACCGCTGGTCCACGTCCATCCGCGCCGCCGTCGCCTGCACCAGCTTGGCGCGCGTGGCCTCCTTGGCCTTGGACGCGGCCTCCTCGCTGGCCTGGCGCAGCGTCAGCGTGATGCGGTCGCGGTCCTCCCTGGGCTCCTCGGCGGGGGGGTCCTTGATCTGCACGTGGGGGCCGCTGCTACTGCTCGCGGGTCTCGTCGTCGTCGTCGTCGTTACCGGAGGTGGAGGCGCCGCGGGGGGAAACGCCGGTTTCGAGGTGGCAGTCGTAGAGGTCGTGGGCATGGGAGTGGCAGGCATGTCGACGGCGGGCACGTCGCCGATCTTCATCTTGAGCTCGCCGTACTCGTTCCATTCCTCGATCTGTTCGAGATCCTATCCCTCCGCGCCAGTCCGTAAGCATCAATAATGTCCATATGTTGAACAGAAATGATGAGACCGGCGGGAAAAACCTACTCCTAAGATCTCCCCGTACCTCACCAGCCCCGGCAGCCGCCTCCCCTTCGAGCGGCGCCCCCACAGCATGCGCGCCTTCTCGTCAGTAGCTACATCGACGGCCCGGAATGGGATCCTGTTGGCCTTGAGGATCGTCTCGAGCCGCGCCGTCGCGGAGACGATGTGCGACGAGCCCGCGGTCAGCGAGGTGTAGAGGTAGAGCGTCGGGTCCGTCAAGTACGATGTGGAGGCCTCAGCCATGATGACGGTGCCTTTTGGCCTTGGCTTCGTTGCAGCGGTAGACGGATTGTAAATAAGAGGCCTGTTCAGGACCTCGGGGATGGGTGTTGGTAAAGAACAACAAGCTGTCTCAGACGCGGTCGATGCAGTCCTGTTATGGCGTGATAGGGGGGTCGTGGAGAACGGGAGGTCTGAGACAAGTCAATCACGTGGTTCACCCCTGACGGCGGTGACACAGAGACGAGGACGATCTTCGAGATAGGAGGCAGAAGATGGGAATTGGCGTGGGAGGAGAGGATATAGTTTGCTGGCAGCGTTGGGCAGATAAAGGAGTGCTCAGGACACGTCTCCGGCGGTGGCGCCGCGCCGACGGGCGGCCCGTGACCTGACGTCAGGCCTGGCCCGGCGTCTCTGCTTCTGCCGACGACATCCAGTCGAGACCTTCGATACTGGGGTACAGATGTCAGCAAAGAAATTCATCTAGTGTGTCAGTTGCTGTTATGTCTTCTCTGAAATATGTCTCCTCTGCTGACGTCTCTAAGCCGCTGATCATCTTCTGATTGACAGGTCTATTGCGCAGAAATATATATGTGGATCCTCCTCCTTTAGAGACTAGGACAGCCACAGATCAACACGCCTCTACTGCATGTTTATACAATGCTGGAATAGGAAGGCCTACCATATTTTCACCCTGTCTCAAACAGCGCGGACATACGTCATACCTTGCAACCATTGACCCGGGTCGTGGCGATCCGCTCCACTGCGCCTCCACGCTTTTCCAATGTCCACCCATGGTTCTAGAGAATGGAAGACCCGTGTATCCATGTCATGATCCACATACCTTCCGACTTTGCCACCATGATAATCTGGGGATGCGGGGCGGGACGGGCCCTGTCAGCCGACAGGCTGGGACTGCCCATTGAGCGTCTGCTACGAGATGCTCCTGTCAAACTGGGAAAGGATGATAGCTTGGAGCTTTGAAGACACGGCTTCAGAGGCGTTGATTATCCTCCAGATTTTATGCATTGGGAAGAATATGCCGCGCTCTTGTGTCTACTTCGATACGCTTAGCCAATGACTGGCCTTTTTTTTTTCTATAATGTTTTTCATTCAGCTGCATACCTATCCGTACACGGAGACAAGTTTACTGCTACTTCACTTTATCGAAGTCCATCAGATCGTATTCCCGCTCGCGTTTCTCTTCCCGTTCTGTCACCTCCTTCAGGTCTTCTTCACGAGCTGCTGCTACTTTCAAAACCTCTCAGAGAAGGACTCGAATGTCTTGACAACGTCCCTGAATTCCAGCTACGGATATATCTGAGCGCATCCTGATCTAGCTGCACAGACGACGTCGTCAGCACACCCTTCCAGTTCCGTGGAAACGAATCTGTCGGACGTCCCGAGGAAGACTCCGTCTCGAGGTGCTCGAAGACCAGGGTTCGCATTTTGTCACCGGGCCGAGTGTACGCGTACAGATACCTCATGTCTTAGTTACTTGGGAGGACTGACGGCCTTGTTCCTGAAGGAGATGGGACGGTACTACTGCTGGCGCCGCTGCAGTTGAAGTAGTAGACACGGACAATATCGACGACTTTGTCCGCGAGACTCGGGATCTCGAGTCTGGTCGCGAGGACGTAGAGTCGGAGATACCTGTGAAGGCTCGTGGGTTCCTTATTGTCCATTTTGCGGGTACCATCGTTCTCGTCATCAGGAGGGTCCAGGGTGGTTTTGGTCCCGTACAGCCAGTGCACAACGAGCCGGAACACGTCCGGATCAGCATCCGGAAGGTCGATGCTGTCTCGTCCGTTCTGGAGTTCGTCATCGAAGGATCCGCACGTTACGCGGAGCAGGCGCGAGTGTCGGCAGAATCGGACTCGTTGGGGTCCGACGTAGACGCTGGTGAGGTGATCGGACAAGAGACTGTCGCGTTATATTAGTGGACCCGGTCCAACGCGGGCAATTCGGGAGAGGACTGAAGGGGACGAGAGGGCCTTTTTATCTTACTCATTGAATTGCACTTTAAGGTCGAAGGAAGCCATTTCGTGGTCATCGAAGAGTTGAAGCGCTGGAACCGATATTTTATCGAGGGCCCACAGCTGACCTTCTGTGCTAATGTCTGAAGTCTACAGGACAGACAAAAGGAATAAGCAGGATGATCGCTGTGAGACAGACGAGAGTCTCTATTTCGAAGTTGTCTATCTAAGAATCGAAGCGCGAACTAGCGCTTTCGGTCGGCTTGCTAGCATACGACGGATAGTACCGTGCAGGCGCCATCGCAGATGGAAGAGAACAGGAACTGTTTCCTGCTTTCTTTGGTGGAAGAAGTGAAGAAAAGCATGGAGGGTAGTTTTGCAAGAGGCTGTATTGTGATGAACTATCGCCACGTCTACCCACACGTATTCTGTAAACTGCTGGGGACTGACATAGACAGGCAGAAACAGGTCGACAGCACAAGGAATTCCCACGCAATATCGATTCTCTTGTCAAATATCATGGTATTCCATTATTTTGGTAACTCATCAAGACTGTGTACAGTTCCAGAGATGCAGTCAACCTGGGACAGCTGAACCCAGTTAAAATCAACAACACAGGCCTCCCGGATGCTCTGCAGAAGAGCTGCACCAAGAACCACCAGGCGCAGCCAGATGGATAACAACTACCTTGTAGAACACGGGCCCACTGTGCTAACTATTCTCTGAACTTTGTTTTAATGTACATTCACGTAGAGCGTGGCTGCACTCAACAGAGAGCATATAGGAGTGCTTCTGCATAGGTAATCTAGTGAGATTCTAGGTGTAGCCATCCGGAGGCCGATCCCGCATTGCCCTCGCCAGGTAAAGTAAAACATGTTTGGGTAGATGATAGATTACGAGCTGGCTAGCGTGGAGATGCTGTATCTGGAACATTGAGAACCGAGCTTATTGCTCTTTCTGACCGGACGACGAACATCTCGGAAAACACCGAGCCATCACATCTAGCTTGGCCACTTAGATCTCCAACAACTCATACCTGATATTATCTGGTGCGATGCAAATCGATTGCCTCAGATTCCAGACGCTGAGATTGAATGGTCTAAACAACCTAGCGCGCATGGCAGTCGATGCCACTACTGGGCGGCGGTTTTGTGTACGGGCTTGTACACATATCACACCATGAGAGGATCAGCAGAGAACTGAACGCAGCTGGATGAGCAACTACTGACTGATCACTCTCGTACTCAGAAAGTAGCTGATCTGGCAGTCAGCCTAACCACTCCACTTGGGCACATCCATTTCAAGCCTCTCCGTGATCGACCAAGCTCAATCTCACCAGAAATAATATTTAGTGAGCTAGGCTCCCGCTGTTCACTGATGTCAGATGATCTCATGCTTCATGGGGCGTCGACCTCGGTTCGTTGTTCCACTCACAGCTGCCAACTGAAAGTGGTCAAGATGCATTTGCGTGCTGCTCTTCTTGCAACGCTCATCCCGGGCGCCTTCTGCGCACCGCAGTTTACTCTTCCACATGAATGCCCCTCTGAGCAACTTCAATGCTGCTATAGTTTCACATTTCCCAATCTGCTTCCTCCTGAGATAAAAAAAATTACAGTTATCTCAGAATAACATTGACCTTAGTAAGCTGTCTGGGAGTGTGGGCTATCAATGTAAGCACCGTTTCGAGGCCATCACTGTGTCATAATAACAGTAATTGAGACTGACACTTGAAATTTAGGCGCGTCAGGCGAGTCTTTTAGCAGGTGCTCAAGAAGAGGCGCAAGTCCTCTTTGTGGTGACCGAATTTATGCGTGTCTTTGCTTCTTACCCCACCCGCAGAACATGAAGGGTATGTGCTAACAGATGGATCTGGTTGTACAGAATGGGATCGCTATCAATTGTTTGCCAGACCTCATACAGCTGTTTCAAGGAGCAACTGGAGGACCAGTGGGTGTTTCCTTTCCAGGTGTTCTGTTGCCCAAGTTGGATCAGACTATGGGCTGCGGGAATTAGGAATTTGCGAGTTGCTAGCAGTACAACAATGATGTGGAGGTCACCGACTGAGCTCAAGTGCAAGTCATCGGTCTTACCAGAAATTTTGTACGTACAGTATAATGTCAAGCAAGAATATCAGGGCTCATACCCATAGCAGATCTATATACTCCACCAACAAGCCACTAATGTCTTAGGACTGCTGAACACTGCTTGATTAAAGTTTTGGAAGTTGTTCACAGTCCTCTATTTTAAGGGAATCCCTCGGCTCAGGCCATTGATACTTGTTGACTGAAAATATCGCTCGACAACAGAAAGAGGCCAATGCCACTAGTTGCAGTCATATACTGGTATTTCAGCTGTCTGACAGTACATTACTATTCCTAGATGATTCGTTTATTCATCACTGCAGTAGCAGATCAGAGGGATCGACAATGAATCTCTAAAATGTTTGATTTTTAGGACTCTAGAAGCAAGGAATGGATAAGTAGTTGTTACACAGATTGAAGGAAATTCCTAGGGGAAGTTCATAACTGTACACCTTCATTGGTTCACAAGTCCAGTTGCCCATATATCAAAGAGACCTCCATCCAAAGACTTGCTTTTGGGTTATGCTTAACTAGTAAGCCACATGCTGTAACTCATGTGTTGTGAGTTGGTCTTTGTATTTTATGCATAGGATAAGTCTCACGGCATTGAAAGCCCTTTATCTGCATAGGCCTTTTGCAACAGAACATGTCCCAATCGAAAATCTCAACAGTCTCCACATAGGAAATACATATTTCTTTGTTAGGTTCTTTGAAAAGCAACTAAACCCCATATGCAGTATGCCAAATGAATCGAAGGGAGAGAAAGAATCCGAATGTATCGAAAGGTTTAATCGCCCATATAAAGTGCCTTTTTGGACTCGAAAACGACACTCTTTTCTTCCACTGCTCACCAAGCCTCCGGTTTAGTCTAGGCAGTCTCAATCGATCATTCTATTGCTTCCGGAATCACTCGATTGCTTCGTGCTAATTATTCTTCCCCTCCGCTGCTTCACCGTCACCACGTTCAATTGAGTACTCAGTATGCTAGAGAAGCTCAATCCCATTCCATATTTAAGTATCTTTGCTTTCAGTTTTGACTGATCTTCGACGCAGACAACGACATAAAGCTTACAAAGATGCATCCACGCGTCATCGCTCTTCTTGCAACAATCGTCTCCGTTGCCTCTTTTGCCAATGCGGCTCCTGCTAAAGATCAATGCGGGGACCAGCGAACGTTACAGTGCTGCGCCCTAGGAGGGGTGATAGGACAGTTGGATAACGGAATAACAACCTTTCTGGCTCAACATGGCGTCGACATAACGCAGCTAGGTCTAGGCGTTGGGATAACCTGTAAGATACCTGTATACGCTCATGTTTCCTTGCACTGGTCTTTCTTCGGGTGCCATTCTCGAGTTTCGCTGTTTGAATGAAAAGGCTAATCATTGGATGTTATGCATGACAGGCGTCCCTGGACAAAATCTGCCTTCCTGCGATAAAGTGTCTCTTTGTTGCCGGGAGATCATCCTTGTATGTCTTCTTCCTTTTCCTTTTCTTATCTACCCCATAGAATGCTTAATTAATGCACCATCTGCGTAATTACGAAAGAGTTACTGACAAGCCAATCTGGTGATGCAGGGCGGACTTGCTGCAGTCGATTGCACGCAACATTCGCAGGGCTAGAACCTAATGGCCACCAGGGGTGGATGTGAATTGCTATCGAATGAATAGCTATGCAATGCCCCTCTCGAGAATCCTTGTGTTGTGGACCAAAATGAACACAAATTGGACGGGGAGCAATGATGGGCGAATCATTTCAGGGTCCAAAGAGCTGTAAAACATATCGATCTTGAACAATCAAAAGAATCAATATATCTCTGTGACTTTTCTTTTTTTGGACCTACAGGAGCCCACCTAAGGCGCGGAATGGAGACGGTATCTGAAAGCTTTAGATTCCGTAGCAACTCGTAACATTATCCAATGGTGTAATTCAAACAGGACGTGATGACGTGCCCAGCTGGCTGCCAGGTCAAGTTTGAATGTTGCGCGTGGGCTACTCTGCACTGTTAATTGTAATAGATGTGAGATCTCCGTGGAGCTACTCGCTTCTCTGCGTTGCCAGAAAACAAACTAGAATATTTACAGCCGATTGCAATTCCCGTGAGGAAAAAAAAGTAGATTGTATGTTGTTAGAAGGAGACATTAAATCAATTACTTCAATTTTACATGGTCTCTTGGCTATTGACGAAGACACCTTAAATACCCGAGTAGTAACTGTCAACAGGGGCGCGATAAGGAAGGAATACAACGATTTGTTTTAACGAATTGCCCAATCTCTTCTTTTCTCTGTTCGATAGAGGTGAGTCTTATGCAATTGTCGGTTGTGGCCTGGGGCGGTCAGTGATAAAAGATTAACAAAGGCCGCTAAGTTGCCCGGCCAAGATACCCCCATCACACCCGCGCTACGTGACAAGCACCGACTACTTCTTCCCATAGCAGCCCTTAAAGTCATTCTCCACCAAGCGCAATATCCATTTTCATGGGACAAGAAGAATGTCTCCTCCGACTCGTCGCATGGTATGGTTTGGGAGGCACCTCATTGGCCGTGAGATCTTCACCGAGCCACATCAATCTACCTGGCGACTGGATGAAAAAGTGAGAGAGAAATATGTCCAGGATGACGAACAGGCCTTTAAGAAAATAAAATACATTTCTCAAGTGTGGGCTGTCTTTCTATGCACCAATGTCTAACATCCCGATATGAAGGGTGTCATGAAGATTCACATGCAGTCCGTACCTACTATCAATTATACCCCTTCTGGCACGGGGACTTCTTCCCTCTGGGCAATCACAGAAATGATGAATTCTAACTCACTGCAAATTTCAGGATCCCCTACAACGGCTCAGAGTCCGACCCTCCTGCGCTCAGATCAGAGCAAGCCACCGAGAAACTATCCGGTCTTGCTTGGGCGGAACGAGAGGCGCTGCAATTACTAAGAACGGATGCGCCTCAACGCCAGAGTTGCTCAGCTTCAAACAAGAGGAGCAAGGAAATGACATGTGGGTGCCTGGTGGGTATATCCTCTACATTCTGATGAGCCGTCTCCCGGGGGAGAGGCTGCGTAATCTGTTCTGGCGCCTTGATCGAACCGAGAGGGATGAAATTCGGAAAAGCTTCAAATCATGGTGGCTGTATGTATACTTGCCTGTGTTCAGCGTTTCCTACTCGTTTTACAACATGCTCAGAGCCCGTATCTAACTTGTTTACGTCAAGCTATTGTGTGAACTGTGGTGTGGTCAATCTGGAGGCGAGGCTGGACAATCTTCTCTGGGACAGTAACCAGAAGAAGTGGTAAGTTACGTCATTTGATGTTAACACTCTCCTGGGACGCATTTTACTTTTATACCATTAGCTGACTTTTCCTTTCAATGACAGTTATATTGTTGACTTCAAGGAGTCCAGGCGCCCAAGAATGGATGAAGGCTGGAAGGACGAGGTGTGGCTATATTGGAATTTAATACGCACCCGTTATCCTCCTGAGGATACATTTAAATGGGAGATGTGATTAATTGCTCTGTCTCATCTATGTAGTCCATGAGCCAGGAAATCTTAGGAATTTCATGGAAGGTAGGAGAGTCAGATACTGCTCAGGAATCGTGCCAGAAAACGCACAAGAAGCCAATTGTTACCGGCATGATTCTCGTCCTGTGTTGGGATGTTCCTTGGGCTTGTGTCTCTTTTACCAGATAGCTTCGTCGATAGCTAAGAGAATGTTTAAACGCTAGAGGAGTAATCCAACAAAAATGAATCAACTATTGCGTTAATCTCCTGGTCAATCATGGTGAACTGTCAATGGGTATTGTACAGTACCTGTCCATTGTGAACTGACTGACCGGCATAGCGAGTGCGGCTATGACCCGCAAAGCTTCGACCTAGCAGGGTTGGAAAGAAAGGTGCAATCTTCCAAGTGTAGTAAGAGTCTATTCCTGGTTGTCCATACAGACGTCGGTACTGCCACAATAAGAACGAGTCTGTTAGATACTGTGTAGATACGTTCGTACATCCGTTTGTATTATTGAAATGAATATATATCTCACTTCTACGCATCTAGTACTAGAAAATGTACCGAAAGTTCAAGTTCGCCTTGTCCGTCAGATCGTTGAACGCCGTTGCGTCCAGATTCCTCTGCCTGGCGGCTGCTGCACCTTCATCGATCTGCCCATTATCACGCAGGATCCCCTGGATCCTGTCTCGACGGCGGTTCTCCTTCCACAGCAGGAACCGCAGGGACAGCAGCAACGTCATCTCCGCGAGATGCGACATAATCATCGACCACATGCCCAGGGGATACGTGGGCGCCTGTCCAGTCTTGTAGAAGAACGGTCCTGCGATGTTGCCTGCGCATCGCCCAGGAAGATCATTGCGTTCATGACCACCTTCTTCGTGTGGCCGGCCGTGTTGGCTGTCAGGATCGAGAGAACCAGAACAAACGAGGCGTTGTATGAGCCTGTTAGGTAGTAACACATCAGACGGCCTCCTTTATTACCTGGGTTGAGGAAGCCGAGGCCAAAGGCGCCAGCGACGTTCGAAGAAGGAACAGGACCGCGACGTAGCAGCGGTTATTAGGTGGAAGACGGTCGTTGATTCAGATGCTAATGCGGATTAGGGTGGAGATAAGCGCGCCGTAGGGGAATCTGCGTGATGGTTGTGATCACTGATGATAGGTCAGCATATGGGAGAATATCGGAATGGTTTCTTGGGAAAGAGAAATTACTGACAGGTCGAAAAGCCGAAGCCCTTGATGATGAGTGTGCCGAAATTGCTGATACCCCCGTTTGGAATATTTGCAACGACACCAAGGATGAACATCCACCAGACCTTCCAGTCCAGCAATTCCTCCCGGACCTGATAAGGCTTGAGAGTCTTGTTTTCCACTCCCGTTTGATTGTCCCTCAGACGCATTACCGCCAATCGCTTTTCCTCGTCCAAGAGGTACCTCGCGGTCACGGGCGAGTCTGGGAGGAAGGCGATGATAATCAGTCCCCATACTGAGCAGAGGGCCCCGATGATGAGGAATTCATATTTCCAGGATGCCAGTGAGCCTCGCATGTTGCCGATGCCGTAGCCCAAGAGGCCTCCCCAGGTAATGCCAAAGCCGTTTGCAGTGTACCAGAGACCGATGCGGATGGGCTGCTGGCGTCGTGTGTACCACATGCTCGTGGTGAGCATGAAGGATGGGTCGCTAGAAGCGTCTCATCAAGCAGATCCTGTGGACAGGTCCATGAAGAATTCTTACCTGCACGCCTCCGCCGCACCGGAAATTGCCCGCAGGACTGCCAGCTGCGTAAAGTTCTTGACTGTAGCTGCAGACACATCAGAGGTTATTCGATGGAGGCTGGAACTAAACAACGCACCTTGCAGCATGAGAAAGAAGCCCCAGAGGAAGATGTTCACGCCCAGATACTTTCCGACGGGGAACCTCTGCATGAGAAAGTTGGTCAGGAAGGCCCAGACCAAGAAGCCAAAATAGAATATGCTGGAGAGCCAGGAATACTCGGTTCCCTTGAGATCCAGATCGTCCATGATGCCAAATATGGCGGCGTAGGAGAGCGTTGTCTTGTCGATCTGGAGAACTGTCAGCTGGCGGACGAGCTCCAAGACTGTGTAGTTGTCGACATACGTAGTAGAAGGCATAGCAGACGGCAAGGAAGGGAAGGATCATGAGGTCAATTTTGCGGACCAGTCTCCTCTCGACTGTGGGATCAATGCTTCCATGCCACTCATCACCGCTTGCGAAGAGAACGAGGGCGGTATCTCCATTGTGGATTTTCTCCAGCTTTTGGCTAGAAGCGTCTAGATGAACGGCGGCCACTGTGGCATCGTCACCCTGTCGCAAGTTTTGCGCAGGGAGACTGACCGTGTTGATGTCGTGCTCGGGTTTACCATGAGCATATTGATTAACTGTCAACATAGAAAAAATTACCGTTTAGCACTGAAAGAGTGTCATGGCATTTCTTTTGGTCTAGCGGTATATTCAGTCTGACATTAACGATCCCAAGCGGTTATATATATCCGGGCACACGTACAACTTGCACGACCATCCAGGTTCAGTGAAGTATGATATTCCCAGGAATACTGGGCCGACTCATTTCCCTGTCATGAAGGTCCTGAATGGAGCTGTGAATGTCGTTCATCGTCCTGCTGATATAGATGGACTTGGGAGGATGCCGTGCTGGGGCATCTCCGCCCCCACGCAACCCCGCTGGAGTAGGCGTGGAGGTGTTGGAGGGGGGGGGCATCCGGGGTACGCACATGGGGTCAAATACCGTTTTCATAAAGGACATGAAAATATGGACATACTGCATAAATCTCTGTGGAGAAACTGATGATGGCTCCCAAGGGTAGCGGGGGATCCCCGAGGCATGGCTGAAGGAGCAAACCAGCATATATGGCTGTCTTCCAGCCACTCAGCCGGACAACGAACAAGCCTGTAGTGACAAGGATCAACGTGCTTGGATTGTTACAGTTCCTACGCTAACAGGCGGACCGCTGCTTCCAGGTCGGCTTGCGGAGCTGCCACAAGCTCGTCTTGGCCATGCTGTCGGTCTCTCCACCGGCGTGATCCCCCTTCATTTGTTTCTCCTCTCCAACGCTTGTGGGCCAATTCCTCTCTAGACCTTCGCCCGCGAACAGAAATACATACAATGCTGAATGGCAAGGAGGTGGCCCGGCACAACTCGAGAGAGTCGTGTTGGATCGTCGTCCGGGGCAAGGTCTACGACGTCACCGGTAGGTTCCCTCATTGAGAACACGGACGTGGTATGTTCTAAATGGCTGCAGACTTCCTCGACAGGCATCCCGGAGGCGCTCAGGTCATCATTCAATGCGCAGGACGCGATGCCACGGAAGACTACGACGCCATTCATCCGCCAGAGCTTCTAACCCTCCCCAAATCATCCTTCCGGGGGCAGGTAGACCCCTCGACACTTCTGAAGCCTGAGAGGAAGAGGGTCACTACGGCCAAGAACCAGGACAGTAACGGGCCTCCCCCTCTCAGCAGCATAATCAACCTGCGCGACTTCGAAGCTGTCGCCGAGAAGTACCTGCCTGCGAACGCCTGGGCGTACTACGCGGCCGGGGCCGACGACGAGTTCAGCAAGATCGAAAACGAGAAGGCGTACCGGAAGGTGTTTCTGCGCAGCCGCATCCTGCGTAATGTCAGTTCAATCGATACCAGCACGAAGATCCTCGGGAAGCCCGTCTCCCTGCCAGTCTACATCTCCGCAGTTGGGATCGCCAAGTTCGCACATCCGCAGGGAGAATGCACACTTGCAGCGGCGGCCGGGAAGGAAGGTCTGGCGCAGCTGGTGGCTACACGGTCCAGCATGTCGATCGAGAGCATCATGAAGGCGCGAACAATGGAAGACCAGCCAATCTTCTCCCAGCTGTACATGGACAAGGAAATGGCGAGGTCTGAGGCTTTCATCCGCCGCGTCGAGAAGGCCGGGGTCGGCGCAGTATGGCTGACGGTAGACTCTCCCGTCACCGGGAAGCGGGAACGGGATGAACGCTTAAAGGCGCATGTGGATGTGCGTTGTTCACTGGCTAATAGAAAAGTTCGCTAAAGAACTAACACGAAACTAGGTTGGAGAGCAGAACAAAATCATTGGCAACCGGGAGGTCCAGGGGATTGCTAAGTCGCTACAGGGCTCGGTTTCAGCGTCCCTGGACTGGAACATACTCGCATGGATTCGCAAGATAACAACGTTGCCGTTGGTGATCAAGGGGATCCAATGCGTCGAGGACGCGGTGCTCGCGTACAAGCATGGGGTGCAAGGCATCGTGCTGTCAAACCACGGGGGCAGATCGCAAGACACGTACGTCTCCTGACCAGCATCCAAATGGTGGATAAATACTGATTTCGCGCAGTGCTCAGCCACCACTCCTCACCCTCTTGGAGATCAGGAAGTACGCGCCGGGGATCATCGGTGGAGAGATGGAGATCTACATCGACGGGGGCATCCGTCGCGGCACGGATGTCATCAAGGCGCTCGCGCTGGGGGCGACCGCGGTGGGAATCGGCCGGCCATTCCTCTACAGTATGGCAGCTGGATACGGTGAGGAAGGCGTGCGGAGGATGGTGCAGATCCTGCGCGAGGAGATCGAGACCAGCATGGCCCTCATCGGCGCGACGAAGCTGTCGGAGCTGGAGCCGAGCATGGTCAACACGGCGAGGTTGGAGCGGGATTTGTTCAGTTCTCCGAAGCTGTAGATACTTTACTACTGCTCTTATAGACATGTATACCATGTGTGTTCACAGTCTGTTTTGTTCCGTGGATATATCGTATATGTCACGTGACCGGCGTACTGCACACCCCCACTCGCCCCCCACGGGTCCCGGGCCCCCACGAGGCCGACGCGCCGAGCCGTGCGGGGTCGTGACGGACCCCCGCCGACCGCGGGGTCTGTGGCTGAGTAAGCAGCCATCCTCGATCCGCTCTGATAGAGAAATCTATTTTTTTGCGCCATACTGCTTGATGAGAACATCTGAACCTGTCAATTGACTCGCGAACAGATAGAGCACATAGGACTATACAGAATGGCCGATGAGAACCAGATAGATGTTCTGCTTTTCGGCCTGGGCGCGTACGTCCTTATCTCCCCCGCTTGAGTCCTCCAACCAAAGATATTGAATCCTGCCTTTTCTGTTCATGTTTGGATTTTTTTTGAATTGTATTTAGTTGACAATGGCCACTAACATGAGCCTGACTACTCCAGCATCGGCTCCTTCTACGCCTTCATCCTTTCCCGCTCCCCCCGCGTCCGGCTGACGGTCGTCGCGAGGTCAAATTATGAGGCTGTTTCTGCAAATGTAAGGAAGCTTCATTCGGATTTTGTTTGTTCGTATACTGGTCGCATTGCTGCATAAGCCAGTGATGGACTTAGTGGATTGACGGCCTTCTAGGGCATCACCATAGACAGCGAGAATCATGGCCGGCATATGTTTCGTCCATTTAAAGGTATACGCTTATACCCATATACGCATACACGCAGAACACCGTACTAACCGTGTAATATAGTCGTAAAATCCCCAGCTGAGGCCGCCCCCGGCCCATTCGATTTTGTTGTTTGCGCCCACAAGGCGATCGACCAGGATGCAGCGGTTGCGCAGCTTGAGCCTGTGGTTGACCAAGCTCGAACGACGATTGTGATTATCCAGAATGGAGTCGGAAATGAGGAGCCGTTCCGGCAGCGGTTTCCGGGTGCTACCATTATTTCTTGTGCGGTATGTTCCTTCTGTCTTGCTTTTCCCTCTGCTCTCTCTCTAGTGTATGTAGAACATCATGCTAATGAATGTTGTGATTACATTACCACAGGCCTGGACAGGCGCAACCCAAACCTCCCCCGGCTTCACGAAGCACGCCAAATCCGAGGACCTGCAGGTCGGCCTCTTCCCCAACCCGACCCTGCCTGACACGCTCGAGAAATCGAGACTGGAGACACTCGCCTCCCTCCTCTCCGCCGGCGGCACCCCGTTCACCGTCCGCCCCAACATTCAGCTCGTCCGCTGGGAGAAAGTCGTCTGGAACGCGGCCTGGAACTCACTCACTACGCTCACGGGGCTGGATACCAAGTCGTGGCTTGCCTCCTCGTCTGATGCAGTGCCCATGACCCGGAGACTCATGAGGGAGGTTATTGATGTCGGTCGGGCGTGCGGCGTGTCTGGGCTGGAATATGATCTGATTGATAGGTTGATGGGGAGGATCATGGCCATGCCGGGGATTGGGAGTAGTATGCTCACGGATTGTAAGAACAAGAGACCGCTGGAGGTAGATGTTATTCTGGGGTATCCGGTGAAGAAGGCCAGGGAGCTTGGCATTGACGTGCCGGTTCTTGAGACAATCTACACGGTTTTGAGAGCTGTGGATGTGAGGTTGAGGAGGGAGAGGGAGGAGTGAGTGGATCCTATTCAGAATGATACATATGCATACCTGTGTATGTACTGTACATATAAGTAGATATGACATTACTGGCTTGCGGCTGTGCATAGAGAGCAATAATTTCTATTTCAGACCGCCCGCGCTATATCATAGAGATTTGTCATACAGGCGTATTGCCACCAGCTATTGGCGGGCGGTTAAGCATACTACACTGGTACTGAGCGCCAGTTGAGGTCTTTTAGCCGAATCTTAACGGCTTGTCCCTATCCAGCCTACCAAGCTACATACCAGCAGCCGGCTGCGCAGATGAAGCCACAGCGCCGCGGCGTCCTGGGGTCCTGGATCGTGATGGGGGCGAGGTGGACCGCAGTCGATCGTGTTCCCTCGAGCTAGAGAGGAGGCAGCGGTGGGGACCTGGTTGTAATAACAAGGAAAGCAAGACATCTTCTAGCATAGACAGCTCGGGTACATGTATATCGGAGGGAATACATCAAGCACGTTCATGATCGTAACAAAGACCTTTATCCAGGTCTATATCCACTGGACAGAACAACCACAGCTATCCTGGTACCCCGCTATCTACTGCGGCATGTATTCAAACGGGTGCGCCAGGTGCTCCTGGCAGAACGGCAGCTTGCTGACCGTCCAGATCTCGGTGTCCTGGTCTCGTCAGCACTCATCCCACGCTTGCTAGCAAATGCATAGAATCCCACCGGCTGCAGGGTCTTTTTGATGGCTGTGTCGAGGGTGCCCGCCTTGATGGCGATGATTTCCGGGGCAGCGTCCGGGTCGTGTGCGATGGGAGAGCCGCATTCAGAGCAGAAGATGCGGTGGACCGCCTTGCCAGAGCTTCCCACGCCGGCCCAGCTCTTTGTCGGGCCCTTCACTGTCAGCTTATCCTTGGGTACGACGGCGACGAGGGCTGCCGCCGTGTTAGCATGTATCTTCGTCCACGAATCGCGAGGGGAGAGTACAGTAGGTCGAGCCGCTCTGACGTTGGCAGTCATCGCAGTGGTCGTAACCGACGAGAGAGGGCTTGTCGACGTCGATGGTGTACGTGACGGCCTTGCAGAGACAGTGTCCGCTGAGAACCATGTTGGTCAGGTATATGAATCGAGATAGATATATAGATGTAAGCCTGACTGGCTGCTCACAGGGTGCTCAGGACGAGGACCTTGGATGCTCGACGAGGGTATTTAAACCCTTCTCGAGGCCCGGCCAGCTGGCCGGTTGTGATGGAGCTTCACATAGACCTCCGTAACTATGAATTCAGTGGAGGATCCCAGGTAGGATCGCTGAACCTACACATACTCCACTGCCTCCACGCAGCACTATTTGTCATGGTCCAGACTCGCGCTGGGCGGGACGAGCCCCGCGCTGCCGGCTTGCGTCGGTGGCTAAGGAATGACTGCATCTAGCAACGCAACGAGGGGTCTTCCTCAGCTCTATCGATTCGCAAGCCAATCGGTGGTGATGCTGTCCGCGACGCAATGATCGCCTCTCGCAGGGGAGGGGATGTAACATCGTCGCCAGCCTGCGTCTCCAGCTGCACGCCGTCCAATAAACGAGCCGACAAAAGCCAGGCCTGGGAAAGGCAATGAACCCTGGACACGGAAACTCAAATCCCACCAGAATTCCAAATTCAGACTGCAGTGCTCCTGTTCAGGTTATCGGCTATGTCGCGCGGCGGTCGAGGCCTGTACCATGCGAGGAACCGACCTTGCAAGATACCCACTCCACACCTTGTTCTATGTCTGTTAGTCTTTCGAAACATCTAGCGTGGTAGGTAGAATCCTCTCAACGCCCCTGGTAGCAATGTGGGATCGGATCTCCGAGACTCTGGACTTCCAAGAGATGCAAAAGACGTCAATTGTTGTTTCAGACTGTTTAGGATATCGGTCAGTGGGGTCAGGATGGACCGATAGGTGCGATGAGACTTTGTCATCGTGGAAGCGTTATCGATGATGATGACCAAGTGTGGAGGTTGATGATAAATCCTGATTCAGTGTGCTAGTAGTAAGTTTTACGCTGGCCAATGGCATCAGGGGCAGGGGTACTTACGTTTCCTCGTACCCACAGGAGCACTGGTGCATCCTTGTTTCGAGATCCATTCATTCTTTCGGAGATGCAGAGGACGCAATGTGAGATCGCAGTGTGTGCAGTTGGAGAAGAATAATCGGAGGCATGCACAGCAAAACGGCACCCCAAGGCGGTCGCCGCCACGTGAGCCCGAGTTCAGTCATGTGTTTGGGTCTGCACCACTTCTGATATCTGATCCTCGGGAGAATCTGAAAGACTGAGGAAGAGCATGAATAGAACTCTGCCCTTGAACAAGGGCTTTCCTACGAAGCTTCTGCGTGGAGCGGAGGACAGTCCGCCTAGTCGGGCTTTATGTGACTGCATGTCAACGGATTGAATTATCCCATTATATCGCAACACTGTACAAGTAGAGGATGAGGATCTTATTTGGCTGGCCATCTCCGTCCCAGAATGCTTCAGGTATATACTTTTTTTCCAGACCGCGGATCCGTGCAGAACTAGTGATACATTGCTCGTGCATAATAGATATATGTATATTTCACAATGTGTGCTAATCTGCAATCTACATATATGTCATGTCAATTTCATAAGTGCATTTTTTGAGCCGTTGAGCTCTCAGGAAATACTGTCGGTTTCAAAATAAGGCGAGAGCGGCTCGTACGGGAATTTGCGAACGACAACATCGCCCACGTACGCGGAGAGATTCGTTGTCATCGTTCTCTGGAAAGCAATGGACTATTAGCGGTCTCCCACATACATCACTCTACAGTAACATAGAGAAGCCGGTCGAAGGAAACATACCAAATCAAGCTCGCATGTCGGCTGCAGAGACCCAAACGTCTCGACTTTCTGCACAGTGCCATTTGCATAGTTTATTCGGACCTGCTGGACCGTTTGCTGCGACGGATCGCTGAGCAAGTAGTTCTGGGGCAGGATAGTCAGGGATGATTGCGCGGTCTGTCGCTTGGTTAGAGATTTCCAAACGAGACTGCAGAGCGCGGTCGTATCTTACCGTAAAGACGGTGTTGGGGAGGTCCGACGTATCAGGGACATGATGCATTCCCAGGTTAAAGTGTCTATTATTCCGGACGTTAGCATGTTGCATGACCATCTATACAGCTCAGGTTTGGCTTTACATGACAATATCTTCTTGCTCCAAAGACTCCCCATCGAAGAACTTGTTGAAATCAATGACGGGGAACTCCGGATCGAGGGAATTGTAGGGATATGCGTTGCGCATCTCTGTGTCCTTCTGCTTCGTCACGAAGAAATGGTGAGATGCCCAGTTCGCTGAGTCTTTTAGGTTGGTTGAGTTTTGCACCGTCAGGTGGATCATATTCCCGGATGCTGCAGTCAGATCAAGTTAGCAAGAGGCAGGCGGGCTTCGATGGAATGTGGTTTATCGTACAAGGAGCGATTCGGTAGCCTCTGTATTCTCCGTACTTGTTTTTCGCGTCCTTGTTGACTACGGTGTACATGGCTCCGTTGTTTACCGGCCACATCAGCTTTGACATGTTTTCGTTCGTGATGAAGGACCGTTCCAGCTTCATTGTGTTCCGCTTCTGGCCAGCTGACCATGGATACCTTTTTTCGATCAGTGTTAAAACCGATGTCACGGAGGTAAGATGAAACTCACTCTTCACTAACAGGTACAATGGCAGTCTTCATTAGCGTGTTTGCGGTGCCATTGATATCTATATCCAGCTTGTAGTTCAGAACATGATCGTGCATGGACCCGGAGAGGTTATCGTGGATCTTGAAGCCGTAGTCGCCATTATGCGCCCAGTACGCGCTCTGGATATACCCGGAGGCGCGGACGGTCACCTGGATCGAACCGTCCAGATGGAAACTGTATTCAAACATGTAGTCATAGTTCCCGACGGTGCTGACGCTTCGGAGGACCAGCATGATGTTCTTGGTCACACTCACGTAAGACCCTGTCGAGTGTCTCTGAACGGGATATCCGAGGTCCGCCTCAAACAGACAGAGGCTATTAACATGCGTGTGGGTCGTCTCATCAACATAGAAAGATGTATTCAAGTACGTCGCATAGGACGGGCAGTCGTAGCCACCGACAAGTTCAAATGCATACGGGCCGAAACCGTAGTATGAATCCAGATATGCGGTACCGGACTGCACTGGATCACTGCCGGCATAATGAGCCATGGCCTCTTGTAGACCAAGCTCGTAGATGATACGCTCGCCTTTGTATCTGATGTCAAAGAGCTTCATTCCCGTGTCTCTGCTGAAGGAGATGAAGAAAGAAAAGTCCACTGCAGGGCGTCGTTAATTCAATTTCTGAGCAGTGCTCGGTGCCTCCGCTTGACTTACTCCATTCCACGTATTTCTCTTCCGTGTCGATACCGTATCGTGGCTTTCCAGGTAGAACTAGCATAGGAGGGCTTATTTCATCATACTGCATGATTTCCCCTTGCTGATCTGTATGAGCCCAGTCTCCATCCGCATTTGGGCCCAACTTTTCAAAGCTTGAAGAGAAGAAAGCTTCTCGAAAAGCCTCAGTGGACTCGTAGAAAATACCATTGTAGTACCAACCCATAACGGACCATCCCGCAGGGTCACGACCGGTAATGTTTGTCTTCACGTATAGTCCCAAAGGAAGCAGTGTCGACGAATCATAAAACTCGCTAGCAGTATTCCAGAACTCGTTCCACAAGATGACAGTGCCGTTCTCGTGCCATAGAGGATCAATCCCCCAGATTGAGAGAGTGTCATTTTCAGCGCCCATGATTGTCTGCACGTACATCTCTTAGCAATCTGCGCGCAGAGAAATATATGCTAACTTACGCCATTCCACAGTTCCAATGTTATATCAGCAACGCTCGCGCCAATCTCGTTCAGGAACTCCTCTAATGCATTCGAGTCGGCATCGTAGACCCTTTGAATACCGACGCCCTTATTGTACAGGTAATTGAGGGGCTGGGGCGTCGTTTTATTTGAGATTGGAAGGGGTCCGACCATCCATTCCTGAATGTAAGGCTCTTCCGTGGCCTGGAATTGAATCGTCGCCTTCGCATAACGATCTGGTGCCGCAGCGACTCCGTTCAGGTAAGGAAGCGCATCTGACTTGTTAGGCTGCAGCAGCTCCACGAGAAGAATTACATTGTCCCAACTACTCGATAATCCATTGTCAGTGCTATAAAGATACGGAGAAGAATTCACAGTATCGGACGCCGTTACCTGGTAGCATTCTCTACCGCAGTAAGATTCAGCGCAGGTTGCCTGTGAAGGAAACTCGTCACGGCAGCTGCTTCTGAGTCGTCCAGTCCGAGAAAGATGTTCTTCCTCGGCGCTTTGATTGAGATGCGATCGTTGACATCGCAACTCGATGATACGTTTGCGTAACCTCTTCGGATATGGCCCTTATTCCCAGGGAGACGGCCGGGTTTTGTAACCCAGGGAGCTTTGGGTTGTGGACGGGCAAATGCATTGAACCCTGCTGCCACAATTGCAGCCAAGAGAAGCGAAGTAAACCTCATAGCTGAATGGTCTGGGATGCTGCTCTTGACTTTTTCTCATGAAATCCTCGCTGATATATGAGCGCTCGTGTCGCGTCAATTGAGAGGAAATTAAATGCCCGATGAAACGGGCCTGAAGCTTTCCGACAGGCCGACGCTTATCGTGGACTAAACACCCATTAGCCAACATAATCTCTTAGCGCGATGATAGAAGATATATAGATGCCAGACCATCCCAAAGAGAGATCCGAGCTTACATTGACACCAGAGCGGGGGACATTTGGGCTGAATCAAGAAGTTCGGAGCGAGGCCGGGTCCTTCGAGAACTAGACGGTTTATGTCGATTTCAGGCTAAAGCAATCATCGATTAGACAGCCTGCAGATACGGGCCTGGTCTGGAAGATAATTCGATAGCATCCGCCGCATGAAGACGCGTGGATTGATAAAACTCCGATCGTCTGCCATCGTGTGGCATGATTGTGAAATGGGCCACGGATAGCCAATGTTGGCCTGTCTGTTCCAGCCATCCCGTAGCCCGCCCTATAGAGCAGAGTTTCTCTTATTCAATATCGACAACCTGCTGCCGGGTCTCTGTTTGATTAATCGTGAAACTGAAGCCCACATCGTCGTCGTTTGCTGGCATAGATATTCGAGTTCTCTGATAAGGCGGAGAATTCTGCAGGGGGTTCGGCACGGCCTTCCGTTTCTAGGCATCGCATGTGCCTCGCCTGCCCTACGGACAGGTCGGGCCTCCAAATTCCATATGCTGTTCGAACTAACGATAATAACTCTATGTCGGCGATAAATGAAAATAATCATCAACATTCGTATATTATGAGGCTTCTAGAATCGCAATGTTTGGCATGTCAGTACAACATCATGATGCGCTCAGCGGTATTGGCGCGCTCGGATGGGGCAAAATATATAGCGATTCGAGAGATTTAATGTAAATCATCACAAACTGCGCAAACATTAGAACATATCAAGACTTGATAAGAAAAAGAAACCTTTCAACCGGTTTTAGAAAACAATAAAACAGGTTGCTGCTGTTGAGTAGAATAGTTCAAACATAGCATTATCCAACATTAGGACCATATTTCTCATTCTGTCCACAGATTCTTTTGCAATTGTCGCCCGTTGAATCTATATTCAGTATCATGTAGCGATATGTCCAAGGAGTACATACCATGCATACTTCCCCTGATACAAGGATCCGGACTTACATACTGAAATGAATGAGCATTATAATATCAAATAGTGTAGCACGTGGACGGTAGTAGTATCTTCGTGATCATATTTCATATAATATATTTAGGAGAAGATCCATACCAGAATGCCATTCTATCTATTTAGGACTATGATTCGGCCAGAAAGCGATATATCATTTTTTCGTATCCAACTTTCTTAGGCTGCGAAAGATAATCGTGTGCTTATATGCTGACGTCTGCAGCCGCGTGAGAAATATATTTCTGCTAGCAACTTACTTCTTGCACACTTCCCGCGGCGATCCATGTGTCTTCAAACCTGGCATGATGCTTTTCTCCCGAAACTCATCGACAAGGAAACAATCCGACGTTCGCCTCTTTGGATTATAACTACCCCCCTTATGTTTGAAAGCGTTAGTTCTACATCTGAGAATATCCGACGTACAACGCGAAAGAAATGTACCAGATTGTCTCATGTTGATCCTATTACTATCTTGAAGAGAATGAAACACTTCCAGGTGACCTGGCCTGCACCCAGCGTGGCGCATGTCGAGCTAGTACAATGCCCAAATCACGCAAGTCCCTCAAAATCATTCTGGGAAGAGCTACGAGTTCTCTTTACCGGCTTTTCGAGCGACTCGAAGGCAAAGACTGTCGTTATTTCGAGCATTATTGGCTTTGGGAACAGCGCATTTGCAAATGTGGTTCATAACGAGGATAAGTTTGCGGACTTTGACAGTACCCTGGCAGCGGTGGAGTGCTGTGGTAAAGGTACAAACCTATGTCCACGCTGACATTATCAACTAAACGCACTGATTATACCACATAGCCGTGATCTGTGTTCTGAGCGGGGAATGCTCAAGTATGGGCCTTGCGCTGGCGCTATCCTGTGATGTCCGTATTGCTGTGTTGGATACTCTCTTCAATGTAGACGGCATCGAAAAAATCAGCAACAGCGAGAGAAATCATCTGGAACACGTGCTCCGATATAGTCGCACTCCTAGCTGGATCCAGGAGGTGGTTATCAGAGCTGGCAAGTTTGGCACCAAGGAGGCCGTGGAGAACGGGATTATCAGTAGCGTGTGGAAAAGCAGCGAGGAGGCAATGAGTTACGCTCTGGACCTGGCAAAAGTTATCAGTTCGAGAAATATGGATGAGGTGGAGAAGACAAAACGAGCTATTGTGCATGCTCGCGATTCTCGCTCCGGTAAGGCAATACTGTCGTTGGGTCGTTCCTATGCTGACATGAGTCCAGTGTATCGAGCGTCGAAGGCATGGTATCCGGAAAGGGAAATAGTGGCGGACCTTGATTTTGTCCTTGGTGTAAAATCTAGGATATGACAAATTTAATTGCCCGATGGATTTATTTGCAGCTCGTTGGTCTCATGAATTTTAGTATTTTTCTCATGGAAAGATTTCTCAGAAAGTCTGAAGAATACCAGGTGGCGCACATTGGAAGTAAAGAAAAAAGAAGTTGCAATCTAAATGGCATTCCTAATATGCACTGGATAGAATAAAAGAAGACTGATTTGAAGTTTTAGCGCCATGATCATCCATTATAGAAAGACCTCTGCGCATTTTGTGAAGAGAACATCTCGTAGCGTTGGGTCCCTCTTGCCACCACCCTTAATCGTAATTACGAACAATCTGTCATCGCTTCATGCGTGTACGTAGCAGAGCATAGAGCATCAGGTAGCAACCAAAGCAGCTAGGTCCAAGTACTTGATGTGGCCAATGTAAGAGTATCTCTCTACCTAGGCATGGTACTGTTATACTCCTCGGGTCTTTTCCTGCACGCAGCCAAAGAAAGTTCCGGCCTGCTCGGTCACCGAACCCTCACACAGAAATCACCGCCATTCAAGTCGGCCTTCACTAGCATGAATACTAACGGGAAAGCATGGAAAAAAGAACCGACATAGTCGGGGAGTAGAGGTCAATTAATTTGCGGTAGGAAATGTGGAAATTTGTTTGTTCTCCGTGAAGTAACAAAAAGAGCCGGATAAAATCGGCTGGCAATCTACGCGCAGAAATACCCGATGTGATAGATTAAGGAAAACCTCCCGTTTATAAAAATAATTTGCCGAGGAGGATAAACTGTACCTCTGGAAATATGGATTTCCCCTTGGTGTTTACCTGTACAGTGCTGTTTACATCTTTCACGCAGCTTTGCCATGCTCCTTCCCCGTCTCCTCCCGGTTTTCCTCGCGTTCTGTATCTCCTCCGCCAGCTCCGCTTCAGGAAGCATATTCGGTGCTGGAAGATATGGAATTCCATTACCAGCGGTAGTCGCTGCTGAAACAGCAACCGCAGCAGAGAACCACCTCCTCCCCGAACAACCCCCAGCAACAGATCCAGATGACAGCAACCAACTGGTCGAAATCGACGGCTTCTACTTCGAGAACCCGAGCCTGAACTGCACCTACGCCTCCCAGCCCTACATCTACAAGGCCTTCAGCAACCTCGACCGTGACGTTGAGAGCCTCGTCGGACTGATCCACCCGAACGTCAGCTTCACCGTCGTGGGCCACCACCCGCTCGCGGGACGGTACCATGATCTCAAGCACTTCTACATAAATGCGCTCTACCGCCTGTTCAACTGTGCACGGCTCACGTATCCGGAGCGGTATAAGAGTCGGTTGCAGTATATCCATGGCGGGTGCGATCAGCAGTGGTCGGTGCAGGAGGTGTATTTTGAAGGGAGGGCAAATAATGGTGAGGAAATCCCTCTGCCGTTTCTTTAAAAGGGCCTCTACAGTTTCACCGAAATAATAAGATCTAAGACATGTATATACATACAGGCGAAGACTACAGCCTAGTCAACGTCTGGATCACGCGCTGGGATGACGGTAAGATGGTCGAGGTTCGCACCTACGTCGACGCGGCCATGATGTCAAGGATCCTGTATGATAACGAGATATGGTCCAACTCCACCACGGACACGGAGCATTATGATTTCCTGCCCGGTCCGCGGGGCATGCCGCCTGATATGAAGGTGCTGGAGGATGAGATGGACAGGGATGGGCATTATTAAAATCCGCCACGTGTTCGCAGTGTATATTTAATATATCGACCAAAAGAATTGAAACACCTGATATGCCTTGATTCTTGCATTTAGAGTCAAGCCAGTTAGCTTCAAGGCGGGAAAGCCATTAATATTTGTATTCATCTAATTCATGTCTTTTGCGATACCTTCTAATGTGACAACTACTACATGCTTAGAAAATTTGTGTCGTACTCACAGCACGCTAGATTAAGACATCTATTGCACCTTCCTCGTGCTACATACGTAGCCTCCCATAAGCAGCTGCCACAGCTAAAAGAATGTTATGACTGCCATGCTTAAAGTACGGATATAACGTTGCAAACTTCTATTGCATGTTATCTCGCAACTAGCTGGTTATGTCCTAGAATACAGGGTTAACTGCTCACTGTAAAGACCATTCTAAATCAAATCGTAGCATAACTCTGGCCGCATAACCCACGTTACCATCGAGAAAAAAGATATTAGCAAAGAATAAAAGGAAGAAAAAGCTCGTTACTTTTTGGATTGTCCGTCAATTTGATAACAGCAATTCACTTTTCTTGCTGCTCCTGTTTCTTCCTCTCATTGCGAACAAATCTCTCCTCCCGCCACTTAGGACCCCACTTGAGGAGTGGGAACAACGTCAGAATGAATGCCATAACGATCAGGCCGACAAGGGTATAGCTCCACCCCAGACCAATCCCGTCAATGATGTACTGGATAGCGGAGGTTCCGGCCGCGCTAAGGAGGCATCGACACAGGTTCAATGCAGCAGTGACGGTGGCAGGGCTTTGTGGGTAGAGGTCGATAAGAAGCGTCTGCTGCATAGTCATGGCGCCGCTGATCATAAATCCAGTAATGAAGAGGATGATCAGGGGCACGGAAAGGTGGGTTCGTTGCTGCAGAATCCATCCCCAGACCACGATGCAGCACGCTCCGATCAGCGACGGGATCCAGATAACTTGAAGGCGAGCCTTTTCGATCGGAAAGTTCCGCAGAGCGTCTCCCCGTCGCTGATCGGGGGGGTGTCCAATCTCCCGGGCCACCTTCTTGAAGCTGGAGTCAAGGAATTTGCCTGCGACGATGCTACCCATCGCGGAACCAATACTGAACGGTCTGGAGGGAAGTCAGCACATATCGGCCTCAAAAGACGGTTATGAAGGGCACAGGGTAAATGATCGCGGAGACCTTACATGTAGCAAAGGCCAGTCTGTAGTTGGTTGAAGTGGTAGGTGGCGTGGAACACGGGAGATATAGGGACCATGATGGTGTAGAAACCCGTGACCATCATCGACGCAAAGAGCATGACGATTGCTACATCCTTTTCGACAATGATACGAAGGGCTGCAATTGGATTGGGAAAGCGAATGCGGCTGCTGCGGGTGGACTGTCCATCTGGTATTGCCTCTGAGTCGTTTGAATCCATGCGGCGACGTTTTGAGCCCTTGCTGATGTCCACAACAGATTTGCTCCAGCCGCGAGGAGGAATGGAGCCATTCCCAACGATCTTCCGACATGTTTCTGGGACGAATATGATGTAGGCGACAAGGTACACGCCGCTGGCGATCATGAGGAACCAAAAGATAGCCCTCCATCCCAAGTACTGGGTGAGGATGCCGCCGATGGTAGGCGCGAGAGCTGGGCCAACCATCGCCCCGGCCTGGACATAGCCAATGTAACCGGATCTCTCGGACGAGGTCGCGATATCCGACATGACGGCGTTTCCAAGTGCAACTGTGCCACTGCTGCCGGTGCTCTGTAAGGCACGGAGGACGAGTAACGCGGCGTAGTCGCTCTGGAGGGCTAGGGCCATGTTGGCCAGCAGATAGATGCCCAGGGTGAGGATGTAGACAGGACGCCGGCCGATCTGATCCGCAAGATCTCCAAAGAACATGGGAGCCACTCCCTGCATGATCATGTATGTGGTCACGGAGAAGTTGATCTTGGCGACGGAGGTGTGATAGTAGTCTGAGAGCCTGTCGAGGGCCGGCAGATAGATGAAGCTGGACATGGGGGAGAAGAGTCCGCTGATGGCGGACATGACGATCATGAAGACCTTCATCTTCTTGGAGAAGATGGAATACGGCGGCGGCGGCGGGGCCTGGGGAGGGCTGATTTCTCCATTCTTCTCGACATCGGGGACTGCACCGACCGCTCCCAGCTGCGCAGAGGGAGGAACCGTTGCAGATTCAGAGGCCTCTCTGGAAGGAGTCTCGGATGGAGAGGAGCTGGAGCCGCTGGGGACAGATGTATTCTCGCCGGTGATGCCCAGATCGGCGCCTTTCTCGTCGGACGGGGGGTGGGACGTCTTTTCCGCCATGGCCAAGACGGAACAGACTGACACCGGGAGAGGAGAATGTTACAGAAGGGTGAGTACAGAAGCAAGCAGCAGGAGTTGTCAAGACGGACGGTGGTGGACATGGTGGATATCATCATATCGAGCTCAGGACTTAGGGCTTGTGTTGCCGCCGCGCGGGACAGGACGCCGGTACCGGGCCGGTCCCGGGAGCGGGACCGGGCCCGCCGGCGATGATGTCCGCCCGGCGTCGTGGTGACGAGTCCATATCCGCTGCGAGGTCGACCTCTCGTCCCATCCTGCTCTTCTCATCCTTTTCTCATATCTCTCTGGCACATCCTTCATCTCACATCGTTGTCCGAGCCCTTCTTGTCGACACCCGCGACGTCTGCCACCATGGGCGGCCCTCTCACCTATCTCCAGTATGGCCTGGGCAAGCTCTTCTCGCCGATCCGCGGCCACGACTCCAAACTCCTCACCAATGGCCCTGCGTTTAAGGACATCCCCCAGCCAAATATGTCTCTCGAGGCTCCCGAATGCGGTCCATCTGGTGCGCGACTCCTCGACAACCACAGCATGCTGGCCAGAGACGGCAAAGGGGACTTCCCCGAGCTGCGCTGGACTCCTCCAGAGGCAGATGTAAAGGAATACGTCCTCATCTGCGAGGACATCGACCTGCCAATCCCGGCCTTGGTCGCCCACCATGGCCTTTTCTACGGCATCCCGCCCACGACGACCGCAGCCACCAACGCGGACGTCCAGCACGGCGGCAAAAACCCCAAGGAACATGTCACCACGGCCGGGTGGAAGTACGTCCCCAACATGATGGGCTCGTCTTACTTGGGTCCAGCTCCTCCATTGGGCCACGGGCCTCATCGCTACGTCTTCACCATCATCGCGCTCAAGGAGCCACTCAACCCCAAGCAGCCCGAGAAGCTCAGCCGCCAGAAGGTCGCCGACGCGATCGTGGGCAAGGTTGTCGGCTGGGGCCAGTGGATCGGCACCTGGGAGCGTCCCTGGCCAAGATAAGCCGACACTCCTACGATTTTCTTCGAGTTCTGAGAGTATTCCAAGGTCGAAGAATGGACGATCGTGGCGCGTGCTGGGGTGCCTAGAGGAACCAGGAGATGTGGATCCTTGGGAAATCGATTTCAACAGGGAGAGTTCAATCGGTCTAAGGGAATGACGCTCTGAAATCCCCAGTTCCATCTGATGTATACCACTATTTTGTCTTCCTCAACAACTATCTTTTCTATGGAGCCTGCAAAATTCAACTGTCGAAGCAAGAAAGCTTGGTCAGTATGTCTGTGTTCTCTTCACTTGTCACATAGTTACCCCTCGCCTCTCCGCCTCACAAGCTTCCTAATGTCTGCACGAATGATTCGAGCACATGATCCCGTGCAGCTATATTGAATCTAATGTCTATTTCCAAGTTGCCATCGATCTCAAAGCATAGATACGAAATGCCTCGGCATTATTCTCAGTGCTGGTGTGGGGAGCATTTACTTTACAAGTTGACTAACGTGCAAATATTCTGTGAAGAATGCTGTCATCAGGCACATATAGCATGCTTTACAGATAGGTAAGCCTTGCCTTATAATACCATTTATTGTCAATGTCATGATTACCAACACATTCCCCGGGGCTAAGCTTGACCGGAATATGTTATAGCATGGTAATTATGATACAATTCTTGCAAATGTTTATCAAAAGGTTACCTGGTAAGCACTCGATCACGAACCAGCGACACTATCTTCGACCTAATCACACTCTTAGTAACATACATCTTGCTCCTGATCCAGCCATGGCCTCTATGAACCCCGTGAAAGAGGCAATAAAACAAACCACGCATATACAACCTCTGAAGGCCATTTCTTCCAAATATAATGACGGTCAATGTCATTCGTTGCAGAGTTGAAGGTGTCAAGGCGGTGAATCCTAGCGGGCAGGGAGAGTTACGGATAATCCGCTTTGAAGACGAATTAGTCTTAGCAAGAAGCAGTCAAACCATGGATGACGAAGTCCCCTACCAGATTCTACCCCTAGTTGCTCAATCAGGCTTGCTAGCCGATGAATCGTCGAATCCACTGACGAATCGCATGCTCGCAACGTCGCAACCCTTTCAGCGTCGCTATTATCCTTCAGCAACGTACACAGTACTCCCTTGAAACTCTCCAACAGCTCCGCGAGCATTAGTAGGTTCCGGTTGAGGAGCATCCGCACGAGTAACTCGACTTCCTCGCCTTCCAGCTCAATCTGGCCGAGCGTGATCTTACTCTTGAGGCATATGAACCCGGATAAGGACTGCTCGAGGGAGATCGCAGGCAGGTCGAAGAGTGGGTCTTTACGACTGATCTCGTATGTCGAGCAGGCTGCTTCGAGGAGAGAAAGGCACTGCTCCGCGAGCACGGGTAGTGTGATGAGAGATGACTGCCGGCTGCGTTGGCAGAACTTGCAGTTGACGATGTTCTGTCCTTGCTCGTAGAGGCGGTATCCCAGGTCGAGGATCGTGCCAAACTCGACTACCGTCTGTGTGTTGCGCAACTCGGTCATGAACTGAAGGGTGTCGAATGAACATTGGCAGGGTGCCTCCTGGGCAGACGCGCGGGGAGATAAGAATGAGGACATTTGAGTTGGCTATTTGTCTATTTGGAGTATAGTGAAGTTGATGTTATCTTGCGGATATCGGAATGCTGGCACAAATTTAAAGAATATTATTTCATTGTCTCTGATGGTCTATCTGCTCTCATCACTGCAGATAGACCTAGCAGGACCTTCTGGGGGAATACATCAAGTTTTAATTACGTTGTACAGAGAGAGGGTCATCTGGAATGTCATTGGTACAATGTGTATAATGTGGGAATCAACTTGCCAGATCTCCACCTTTCATATCTCCAAGTAAAGGAATTCCGCCGAATAGCCACTTCCAGTTTCCGGTTTCTATCGATATCTAATTTCTTGGGCCTCGAGTTCGCACTAGCTTCCATAGCTTGGCATGCAAAAAGTCGATATCAGAGACGCAAATCATATAGAAACATGGATTTACCTGGATCCATAGAAATATAGAAGTACTATTCCGACACAATCTTTGGCATGTATACCTGACACTCTGCTGACGTTGGAGCAATATGATAAGCTTTCATCAGGAATTCATGCAATTGGACAAGTTCCTGCCGACTGCAGCTTAGCAATATCATAAGCTTTTATGTATATATGAGATTATGCACGTCTACCTAAGGATTATATTTAGATATAGTGCATATGAGAGCTTTCCATCGCGAGGGTGATGTAGAATGGATGTATCCTGCTCGGACCTGACCCGATTCCACCTAGTCAATGCACAAGGCTCCGAGTTTATCGCGACGTGTCTTTTGGATCTGAATAACATCACATTTCCACCTTTGTCATCTATTGTTTACTGTCGTCATGAATCAAGTTTAATGTCAATTCAGAGCCTCATGGTGAGAAAAGGAACTGGCGTTGCAACAATTTCTACTTTCGCCGAGGCTATGGACATCTCATGTCAGGGGACTACCGCCCTGTAGCAACTGAGACAGGAAGGCCGGATAAGGTTGAGATGACTTTTGAAAATTGAGAATAAGTTCAGAGAACACGGAATTTCACTGGCGCCTGGAAAATTTGAAAGGCGCCAGTAAAAGGCCTCTTCATCTTGACTACTTGCGTAGTCGCACTATTCCCTTGTTGTCTCGGACAATGAGATTTCCAAATCCAAATATCTGATCCCTGTCCACCAATTTAATTGATTTCCCTTGACCCTTGTGCGACGATGATTGCTGGCTGTCCCGAGCTTAGCTGTTGACAAGATGCGCAGCATGGATACCAGGCACCTCGCCGCTGCAGGGTCTTGTATGACTCTCCAACTAACACATGTCGCAGCTGATATGGCCTATACATTATGCCAAGTCTTCATTCTGCTCCGGGTATGTGTTATATGAATGATACATTACATACCCGAGCGTTTACTAATCCTGGTTTTGGTGTGTATGTCGAGATTCCGTTTAACCGCTCGGATCGACCGTTTTAAACACTAAAAACTAATTCAAACTAATTCAGAGGCAAATATAGCTGCAGGGAACATGAAGAGCCTCATCCTGCGCTCCTATACCAATCCGGAGAGAGCCACGGTATGTGGTTCTAGACATTACGTGCTACACCAAGTTGTCTGACCCATTAAGTGCTTGTTATCTTCCGGCAGTGTATCACATGTGCCATGAAAGATCTTTATTGCCACATGGAGACCTATATGTTCCTCCAGCCACGCTGTGCCTAGCACATGTTCACAGTATGGGCAGACCTACCGGCCGAGACAAGCATTGGGCGCAGGTCCATACTGGCCACACGTGGAGCAGATTCAGTTTCATATTGCCTCCGGGGATGTTTCCATGTGAAGGGCGACTATATCTCGAACGAGGCTGGCGCCGTGTGCCTTGCCCCTTACTCAAATAGAATTTAATACTCGGCAAAGATCTAGGCGCGCAAATCCCGCCGGTGGCACTGCTGTAGACTACAACTCTATTGCTTTGGGGGAAATCCCCTGTCCAACATTACAGGCCTGGCTTCATTGTTCAAATCTAGAATCACTTCTGTGTCTGACATCTCTAACAGTAGAGATTGGGCTGTCCAAAATGATAACATTGTTTTCACCACCATGCTGAGGTATTAATGCTAGTGAGATGGTGTGGCAAAAAGTGGCCTATCGTGCTATTTGAAGGAAAATGGACCCTCTTTCATGGATCAAACTTGGCAACCATTGGGTGAGGTAAGAGTATCGCTGGGGTTGGGGTTGCATTCTGCTGGAACCCTTCTGTCGGATATTGTGTAACCATCTGAAACCCTAGCTGCGAGCTTAGCTAAGATGGTTCGTCATTATTTTTTTAAACGGAAACTTAATATCAACTTGAAAACGTTGTTGTGACCATCTCTCAATATGCTTATCATGCGCTTTCCGCTGAATTATATTTTGCCAAAGCGTTGTGATAGTGACTGGGTATACTCTCGAAATGATAAAGTGGTCTACTCGATGTTAGACGCTCAGACCCCTTAACATGTACTGTGATATCCGGTATCATAACTCCCCAGAACCGCGTATATTACCCCTTCCATAATTTGACCTTCATTATAATCAACTGTAGACGTCGATCGCTCTCCATGACCATCATCAATCGGGCTTTCGACGACGATACCTGCGGATGCTGTTGAATATGGAGCCGTAAAATCCGAACAGTTGATGACAATGCGCATAATCTGGCGTGCAGGATATGTTTCAAGAAACTACTCTTCTCTTCCAGACGTACTCTGTAGCTTCCTATGAACAGCGGGCATGCCTCAACCTGTGCCAGAAAATTCGCGTCGCTGTACCCCCTCGCGACGGTAGATGCAAATTGGCTTTCGAGGTCTCCTCCGAGAGAATCTCTCAGGAAGCTACTTCTAGATGACAATGCCACCTCGAGCATAGATATGAGAGTATCCATGCTCACTATCAGCAGCATCAACAGATTTGATCTCATCTGGGAGCAGGTCCCGCACTGAAGAACCATGTGCACGAGGTCTTGGAAGCGCTGCTGACACTTCAAGCTCGTGTCGATCGAGCACGGTACGTCTCGAGAGCAGCTCCTGTCAATATGTAATAGCTCTCGAAGGACGGCTTCGTAGCATTGGCAGCGATCGGAACAGCCGGACAGCGTTGATCCAAGGCCACTGTCTTCAGATGTGAAGTCACAGATGCTTTCCGTTAATCTCGAAGGATTCCGGACATGTTGCGAATGTTGTGAATCTTTGACAAACGGAAACCCGATGTTAAAAAAGGAGTCAGGATCATTTGGAGACATTGAATTCGGTCTTCCGTCTGTAAATTGGGGATATGGAAGGTCATTTCCCGGGCTGAGAAGGTAGGTATTTGCCTTGTCTATTGGGATCTCCTTTTCTATTTCTGGAAGTTCGTTCTGGGAGTGAAGCGATCCTGTTGAACGCACTCCGTTCCTGAATTGGTCTTCACAGCGCGACGTCGCTCTTTGCTGTTCGGGATACGATGCGACTCCCGAAAACATATTATCGCACTTGACGCTATTTTCCGACTCATTAAACATCTCTTGATCATTGCGAGTCTCGGAAATCGAATTTCCATCGAGTCCATGCATCCATGATTCCATGTTGAAGTCTAAGCCAGCCTCGTCTGATTAGAAGGAAAAAAAGGTCATGTTAGCATCTGCCAATACAAGCTCTGTCTATTTTCTTGTTCCTATGAGCGGCATACCTGTGTAGTTTTGATCACTAGTGACATAGCCAATCATAGGAGTCTCATGCGAATCTTTTTCCACTGGGATATCTTCCGTCGTATCCACCGCAGTGGGATTCGAGGCGCACTCTCCTGCCTCTTCATGTCCACGCTCTTGAGGGCTTTCTTGCCTCACCTCGTTCGCACGTTCTGTAGTTTCTCCGTTATTGCTTCCAGTTTTGTTCAATTCCTTTTGTTGTCTTGACGGCCTACCAAGCCGCCGAGATAGACTGTAGACACATTGTATATTCTGCTTCAGACAACGGTGACAAGATGGTTTGTCGTGGCTGCAGCGGATCTTTGCTTGCTGGCACGCATTGCAGGTAGATCGGATCTTCAGTCTCTTACCAGGCGGCCGGTTCTTTTCTTGATATGCAATATTTTCTGCACTCATTGCCAAGGGTGGAAGATCGTGTCTAAGACATAAAATTGGGAAAAGCCGAAGCCTCTAGTTCCGAAACGCGAAGACGGAAATATCAGTTCACTTTAAACATAGATGTGGCATGTCTCTCCAGGACTTCCTGCCACAGCCAACGGATAGATCTTGGCCATAAAGTTTATGGGAGATCCCTCCCTTCTATAGACCCAGTGTATGGGGAATTAATAATAATTACTAAGTCCCTCCATAAACGTTGTTGACATATTGCTTCGCCTATCCCGGTCGCTCGTGAAGCATGCCCATCATCGAGGTACTTGGACCGCGGCAGGATCCACCTATGAAGTGCTTCATCAGCTTACTGCTGCAAAGGAGCATGTGGAGTGAGCAACAAAGAGTGGACCGAAGAAGTACAGGATCTCTAGTCTCACAGAAGGTAACCAACCCCAGTGTATATTGGACGTCGATCAACGGATTGAATGTCACGTCACTAGGAACTTTGTGCTGACACGTATTTTGTATGACATGGTTTCGTAAGAATGAATTATGTATTTTACATAAGATCGGAGATAGGAAAAATTAATTTATCATATTGGCTGAAATAATCAGTGGCAGATGTCCGGCGAGTACTCTAGTCTACACCTGCATCCGTCTCCGTTTAGGTTATTCCATTAAGGTGAAAGATGGCGGATATCAATTCAAACATCCGGGAACGAAGTCTTCATTTTGTGACCTCCGCACTTCACATACGTAGTTCTCGGGGCGAGCCGGCAATAACCTCCATATCTGTACTCGCCCATTAGTGTTGGTCTCTTACATCCAGGCGTGGATGTTGCAGAATGAAGCGTGGTCGGCGAGATAAGGTTCAATAACGCGAGGTATACACCATGTTTCACCGAATCAGCATCGAGAGTCAGGGCTTCTATGGATACATCTGATTGCCTTGTCGGCCGATAGATGGTTCAGACAATGTCCCCACAAGAACCTTTGCACCGTATACGGAGAGTTACAGCTTTGTAGTGAATCTCATAACCAATAGCTTTCTTGTATTCTTTGGTATATTTCTCGCTATGGATGTCTAAACTCATTACATCTACTTTTCCCGCTTCGCATTTCCCTTTATTGCCAATATCCGAGGAACAAAAATAAATGATTCTGAATTTTCACGTGTCACCCGTTACTACCTTCGCAATGCAAGTTCTACTTACATACGGCAGCATGGCTAATAGCCTCGTCAGAATACTTTGGCTCCTTATATCTGCAGAAAAACCAAATGCCATTTTATGTCCACTACCAATAGAGTATGTGGTTCTATTACTCATATTTCACTCTCTCCACACGAAATCTATATCTCCAGAGTGTCGAGATAACAACGAACATGATTATTTCTTCCATCCTTTTGCCACCTATTACTCACAAGTAAACTAGCGAGAGCCTACAGAGCCGTTGGAATGGATTGGATATTCCATGTCAATGATGGCCGTATTTTGCCATAAGTTCCGACAAAGCAGCCATATCAGGCATGCCCCATGGACCAGGTACAAAATCGAGATGATCCGTATTTGTAGAAGAGTTTGTCCAAAGTTCGTTTTCGTATAAGATTCTCATGGCTACCAGCGCGTCAAAGTAGATGCGAACCTCGATCATCTTTCCATTCTCCCATTTCGTCATCCAGACATTGGGCATTTCAAAAGAGTGACCTGCTCGCCATCATTAGTTGACACTTTTCAAGTTATTAAACGCTAGATACAAACCGGTATTTGCGCGTCCACCAAACACCATTTCCTGGACAGACCACTGCTGATTACATCCTCCATGAATATGTAGCAGCTTCATGTCAAATTCCTCAGGATACACCAAACTGAAGCAGCTGGTGAGGCGCCAAAACACATTGGTCCAGACATGGTTCACGTCATGATAGTGGCCTGCGACAGGGTTGTGACCGACAACAGTGAAGTCAACATTTGGCACAAGGACTTCCATGACATAATTTAAATTAGACGCAATATGCTGATAGACATCGTAGATATAAGGCTGGGAAGCATATTTGCAATTGGTTTCCGGGTTCTCAAAGTAGAAACCGCCCTCGTTAGGACTTGTGGGCTTATCAGTCTCGAGCGCAGCGCAGCCACCATATAGGCTGGGTATATGCTCTTGTATTGAGTGCTGTTCCTGCAGGAAATTTCCGGCATTAGCGGAAGTGAGAAGGAGCCATATAAAAAGTGAGGGAACAAGGGGGTTTAAAGTTATCATTGCTCAACAGGCTCGAGCAATTAACGGATATGGTTGAGATTAGAACAAACTTAATACTGCTACTATATCTATATATCCAGTAATAGGAGAAAGTGTATTTGATGAGCAGTAAAGAAGCATAGGATGTTTCGGAATTCTTTTTCGGCCACTTTTAGATTTCGGGATTTATTTACGCCATGCATCATTTTAGCGAATGCTTCGGCGATTTTCTAGTCGTAATATGAGGGGGTGGCGTGGCTGCAACACTCGTAATAGCAGCAATGCTAACCGATACGATGTAACAGATACGATTACAAACCTGATACCAACCACTTGATGACCCAGGAATTTATTCAAGAATCGGCTAAATGTTTCAGGGACTTCTCCAATGCAAATATTCATTTAGACTCAGGTACGCGAGTTAAGCAGCAACCTTCTATCGGATCTTTGCCCAGGTGAAATTAGGCCTCAGGGACAAAGCTTAACTTTGTTTAATCTTTGTACACTACAACCTGAGGAGAGGGTGGCAGAAAGAAGTCTCGGGCTAGGGTTGTGACCGACAAATGGTATCTTTTTTCGTTCATCTATAAGACTTCACCTCCAGTTTAGTATTTGTTTACTCCCGTCAATGCGGGGACTGTGGAAACATTTTGGCCACCGTCATCATGTAACCATCTGTACTCGTAACCCCTCTGTAGGCCTATTGACACTATCAGTATAATATATCGAACAGAAAAGATCATAATTAGAGTACGTACGCTGGAGTAGCAACTTCATTAGAACAGACAGGAGTGCGTATGAAAGTTGTGGTTGCGCTCAATGTTGTTGTTACATCACCATGGTTGGCGACGAAGAAGTAGTTGGCTCCAACAGGTGCCTGTAGCTTTGTCACTTGCATAAAATGCTCCATATCAAAACCCGCTCTGGGCCCAGATGTTGGTTCACGGATTCCCGAGTAGCATTCAGGAAACACATAGCCTTCAGGTTGCTCGAAGAGAAGAAAGACATAGCGATGGTTGGTTCCTGGAGGTGGTCGAGGTCCTACGTAAGCGGCCCCATCATCGGTCTTGTTGATGAGTGTTTCAGTTGACAAGTCGACGACCAGGTTAGGCTGGTACCAATGCAGGATCGTAGTTGCACTTTCATTCCATATAACATCAATGTCGATGAAAAAGACAATGTAGGTTGTAAGGGAAGAAAGGCCTTCGGTGCTTATGGTGGGTACAGAGAGGACATCTGTCCAAGCTTCGTCAGCATGCGCTCGTATTGAATAATGGGTGCTGCGATACCAGGTCGGCGAAGGGAATCTCCAGGAGAAAACCATAGTCTCCCACCATATCCAACACGAAGTTTCTCACTAGAAGGAGGTGAGAATCCAGGCGGTGTTTGAGCAAACACAATTGCCTGAAGACATAGCGCAATGCAAAGGGGAAAAATTAACATTATGGAATAGTAATGTAATAGCGACTGGAGGTAGTTGGGAAAGAAATTCCTCGGCGTCGACTGGAAAGAAGTGAAGTGGTCTGAAGGGAAAATCGAGACGTTGAACGTCGCCCGCTGTCGACAGGAAATGGAGTTGCCCGGACATTTCGGGTCATTAGCAGTGGACGGTCTCAGGGCTCCATTCGGACCTTCCCATCCTCAAGGGATGCATTGGGCCTGCCCTTTTATTTTCGCAAATACCACCGACTACTACTTTAGCTACCTCTTGTGTAACGACAGGCCTAAAATGGACCTAGGGTCGTAGGGTTTATCTTGAGAACAAGAGATAAGGGCGTCAGATATAGGTAAATGACAAGATGCTATTGCTATCTTAGGGTGTCCTATCGCTGCATGAGTTGACCATGAGGGTCCGATTCTACCTGCAAGGAGCGTCATTATATACATGCCAAATCAGAGAGTGCTTATTGATTCTGTCGCCCGAATCAGAAGGTGTTGTTCGATTGATCCTCCCTTGGCGGCCGGGCCGTTATCAGTCCGAGATCTCCCAACTTCATCCTTTGTTGTCCTGTAACATCTTGGAAAAATAAATGACTTTGCAACATATCTAGGTGTGTCTTTGTCGTGTAGAAAGATGGTTATTTTGATAGTCTTGCTTACAGTTTTTTAATTTATCGAGAGCATTTGTCCTGTTGCAAAACCCGTAGAACAAATGGTGCTTACATCCCCGTTCGCGGGCACATCCGCTCAATGTCGAACATCCAGATTCTATCACAGCCATAGAATTTCGATTCGACAAGCAGTTTCGACGTTGTCGACGATCGCATGCTGGTTCCCTGTTCACATTGTTGTTGACTTTTTTTTCTCGTAGGCCTTTTGCATGCCATTCATCGAAACTCCAAACTGCTCCATATTTGGCGACAGCATTAGTTCTTCCCCATGTTGTTTACATTACACCAACTTGACTCTTCATATTGTGTAATCTGCAGCATATAGAGTTATGAAAAAGCAAGTCTTTAGCAAATGCACTTTGTCAACAGGTTTCGTGCCTTGTAGAAAATCGCGATTTTATATATATATATATATATATTGGTTCCATTGACCATGCAATAGGATTCAATTCTTCACTACATCATGTTTCTGGATATGGGCTCCATCGATGATTTTTTTTGTCAATACTAAGTCACGCGCTGAATCCACTTTTATCTCCTGGCACTTTGTCTCTGCATCCGCCATTTCAGACCATATACAAATACAAGCATCAATAAGGGACTGGCGGAGAAAACGGCAATAGCAATATATGAATACGTCCACCCTCGGCCAAGCGCGTTGATCATGGGATGCACAGCCCCCGTTGCTCCAGCACCAAGAAGGCAGCGGACTAAGTTGTTTGCTGCCATTGCTGTTGCTGGTGTCGAATAGTAGAGGTCGACAATTAACACGTTCATGACGTTATATGCAGCCGTGATGGTGAATGAGATAATGAATAGCAGCGTAAGGGGGACAGCCAGCGGCAGCTTAAGTCCAATCAACCAGCCGTATCCCCCGATGGTACTAGCTCCTAATATCTAATATAGGATAATCAATTAGCTGCATTTCGCATGTTGAGGGATTTTAGAAGCGAAGAAGAGAGGGGAAAATCCAGAGGCATTATGTACCATCATTGGTAGGGCAATCTGCAATCTTGCTCTCTCGATTGGAAAATCCCTGTTGTCCTGCTTCTGATTCTTGAGTACAGGCTTCCCTGCTGCGGCCCTGAGACGACGATAGTTCCAGTCTACTAATATGCCATTGAAGATGGCGCTGAGAAAAGACCCCAGTCCAGCAGGAAGAAATATCAGACCAATCCCCAGGTCATCGAGGTCATATATCTGTTTGAATTGGGATGGCATGCTTGAGGTGACTGAATAGTAACTGGCAAAGATGACACCATTTGCGACTAATACGAGACCAGTTGGAAGCTCGAATAGAAGGCGCAACGTGGTCAACGGATTTGGGATCTTTGTCTTCCGCTTGGCCGCCAGCTGATCGCGGAGTACATAGAGCTGCTGTTCGTGACTATCGGCAGTCTTCCCACGCAGTCGTCTTTCACGTAGATAACCCAGCAGAGACATATTCCACGTGGGCGGTGGAATGGACCCGTCACCGACGATGGCTCTACATGTTTCCGGATAAAAGACCAGAAGCGGCACACAAAACACGGAAGCAGAAATCGCAAGGAACCAGAAGATCGCCTGCCAGCCAAGATACTGACTTAAGACCCCTCCCACCGTTGGACCTAATGACGGTGCGAGGATGGTTCCGAGAGTAGTGAGTCCCAAGTAGGTACCTCTCTCCGCGGATGTGATGACGTCTGCTGTCACAGCAGAGGTGAGAGCAACAGTCCCGCTGCTGCCAGAGCTCTGCACTGCACGCAGTATCAGAAGGGCGATAAAATTATGTTGAAGTGCCAACGCGATATTTGCGCATATGTAAATGAAGAAGCATAGTATGTATGTTGGCCTTCTCCCGGATGTATCAGCCAGAGAGCCCATAAACGTTGGCGCCAAACCCTGGCAGATCTACCAAACTATCCTGTTAGACTTGGCTCAGAGTAACATAGGCATGAGCACACCATACCATGTATGTAGTAATAGTGAGGTTTATCTGTGAGTTATTGACACCAAGGTCCGCCGCAATCGAGTTCAGGGCAGGGTAGTAAATATTGGCAGAGAACGGCGAGAACGTCGACGCTATGGCGGCAGTCAAAATAATAAGCCTCTTCTGATGGTCGCTGAAGACGGAGTAACGCTCTGCTACTGGCTGCGATTGCAGCAACGGTGTTTCTTCTGTCACTTCATGATTCCTGGAAATCTGTTGAGTCTGGGCCTCTAGCTGTGATTCAGCATTGCTCGATGTAGAGGGAAATGTACGCTCGTTTCGAGCGGAGTGTCGGCTAAAAATCATGAGTTTTTGTACTGCTTCATACTTCGGAATAGACTACTGTGAATGGGCTATACGTACCGATGCGATTCCATTAGAATGCTACAAATAACGAAGAATCCCTTTTTCGTTTTTATTTTCAGGACATTGATTCTCCTAGGATTATTTCAAAGTGGTTCACACTAGTGAAGCATCTTCCAGCAGACTTCGGGTACTTTTTGTGAAAGCATTGCCACTCAGTCTGTAACAATGGTCCCCTGTGGACCCGAGAGCGACGGATAATAGGGCTTTTATTTACTGGATGCTTAAATTTAGATTATCTGCTTGTATCTCTCTGATGTGGAGTTTTTAATCTCATAACTCCTGCTTTACAGGAATTTTTGATTTGTTTTCAAGAATCACACTGAGGTTATCCGTAGAGGGCAGCATAGAGGGCGGAATTCTAGTCGAGACCCATTCTAAACAGTAGCTGTAAGAAAGAAGGCGTTCTCTAATATCAGGAAGATTTTTTCGCTTAAATGTTGAAGTTGATAATATCCATTCAATTTGAACATATTCACAAGTATGCATGACACATATCGTTCATAAATTAGGAGATGATATATTTGCCCGTACGAACAAATCCACGAAATTGAATACTTTCATGTCATCCTGCTCAACAGCTGTGGATATCTCTTCTATTTCATCTTCCGAGAACATGAGACTCAAATTTTTTCGAAACTTCTCCTTGACGGCGACAGCAGTACGTGGATTTGCGGCGTGGCCGACAGGGAACTCAATAAGCACTTCGTCCAACACTGTTCCCTCAGCCAGGTGAACAGTAAGGCCACAAGCAATACTTTTCTTGTTAAGATCCATGTAATCTCGGGTAAGCTGCTCGTCCACCTTGATGATGATCTTCCGCCTCAGGGCGTCTATCGCTGGATTACTTGCCCACGGGCTATCATCCATAAAGTCTTGGGCTTCCGGGGCAGCATTCTTGAGAAAGGCGAGAGCCACTACATATTGCATGCAATGATCTCGATCAGCGCTGTTATGTAACGGCCCCTCCTTGTTGATAATCATGTCTGCGGCAGCATTCGTCCGTATATGGATGCCGGAAATGTCCTCCGCCGTAAGAGATTGCTCATGCAATATCCGATTTAGAATTAACGCGCTTTCAACTGCGGCGACAGCGTGGCCCTCGACCGGCATTACCTTAAAAAACACATGCTCAATAACCCATGAGCTGTATTTTATCGGAAACTTAAACTCATTGCCACCAAACATGGCCGCATAAAAACCCCAGCGCGGCATAGTTAAGACAGTCGGCGCCCCAGGTTGCCCTGCACGTATCAAGAACGCAAGCTGTACGGCCTTCATGCATGCCTCACCTGCTGCCCAGCCCTTGCGTGGAATGGTATTTTCCCCAGATCGGTAGACTCTCAAGGGATGCCCGTCCATCCAAACATGTGAGATGGCGGCCATCGTCTGAGCTTCTGTTAGGCCCAGGAGCCAACAGAGCACTGCGGTAGAGGCGAGTTTTACAAGAATAACATGATCCAGGCCGCGAGAATTGAATGCATTTTGAAGCAGGAAACATCCTTGGATCTCGTAGGCCTTAATAATAGCCATGAGAAGCGTTTTCACCGTGAGCGGTGGCCCATTATGGGCCAGTTTGCCGTTCGCCACGGAGCGACTTAGCCAATCCATCACAGCAAGAATCGCACCAATATTATCTGTTAAGAAGTCATGAATAACTGTTCTAGTCCTGAAATGTATAATTTAGCAGACTCACCTGAAGGGTGACCCCAGTCAGCGCCAGCGATTGCATCATTGTGATCAAGGTAACGAATGATGGTAGCCATGTCGAAAGCCCCCTTCAAAGGATCAAGCTGGTAAGAAGTCCCAGGTAGTCTAAAGCCATCAAAAGTGAACGTCCGTGGGACCACCGGACCAAGCAGCCTCCTACAGCTCTCGCTTTTGTACACCGTTTCAATTGCACATCCCATGGCGTCAAGGAGCGCTGTTCGCGCATTTTTGAACGCTGCATTGCTTTCGATCTTGCCATTAAACACGTAGTCGGCGATGTCCAGAATAACTTGGTCATATTTCTGAGTAGACATCTCGCGAATATCATGTATAGTCTTCGTGGTTCGCAGAGTAAAAAATAGCCGGTAGTGCGTCTTAGCCTTTATTAGTAAGTCCTTGAGAATATCGATACGAATAGGGTGAAAAGGAGCAGATATTAGAAGCTAGTTGTGTTTTTATATAAATTATGGATACTTGTATATATATATAAAATAGTACGAGGTCTCTAAGGACCTCTAAATGCATGTGTAACCTATCGCCGGCATAAAATAGTTGCATTTAATCCACCAGCGGACTGATACAAGGGCTTCAATGTAATTCAAATTTGTGGTAAGGAAAATAAAAATATGGCTACTTGCTATACCATGGACAGGGTACCCTTTAGATGGATAGCTGATTTTCAAGTGAACTAAGAGAACTGCCAGCGGGCATATTTGATCTCTCAGAATATTAATTTAGCAGATACACGTGTTTACGAAATTAAAAAGTCCATGTCGGAACGGAAGTAACTAGACTGTGCCGACTATAGCCTTGACGGTAAATTTGCAAATGGATCTGCATTGCCAGTGTAGATATGAGACGGTCGGAACAGCTTTCCTCGTTTCACTATCGCACAAATTAGACACCGCCATCTCAGAATTTCGAGAGGGGACTTACGCATGTACTCCCGCCAATGTGCCATAATTCCGACAATACGCTGCGCAAACATAGCGATGGGAATAAATTCGGGTTCAAAGCCTCTGTTGGTAAGAAGTTAGCTTTTATTTCCTATCATATTCTCAGCCCCTAACGGTGAGTTTACGTATGCCTAAGTTCCTCCATTTCATGCACGGTATGGGGGACTTACATATCAATGAACATAAAGTTGCCGTAGAAATCAGCGTTGGGATGTAGGCCTCTTGATTTGAAATAATCATCCGAAGACGCGACTCTTTCGATCTCTTCGGCTACTTTGAACAGCGGATGCGATGTCACATTTACTTCATTTAGTATTTTCTTGATCGGAGGCACTCTTGGGTCGATGCCCTTGTATGTCCTGTGCCCGTAGCCGAAAAGTTTGCGCTCGCCCCTTTTCACCTGTTGAATGAATTTCGGAACGTTTTTGGGGGTTCCAATCTCTTTCAGAGCTAGATGTGCTGACTCGCTTGCGCCAAAGTGCAAAGGACCGCATGCAGCAGCAAAGGCACTGATGAGACAAGAGATAGGGTCTGGAAGGGATGAAGCAGAGACAAGTGTCGTGAAGGCAGAAAGCGCCATGCCATTATCGGCATTCAGAACGCCAAATCGCTGAAAGCATGATAGCTTCACCGGGTCGGGTCTACCAGTCGATGGATCTACCAGCCCCATCATGATGAATAGATTCTCGTAGTATGTTCTGTCCATAGAGGCCGCTACAAAGGGGATACCCTTTCGGTGGCATGCGACCAGTCCGACCACAACCGCATAACATGAAACCGCTTTTATAATCCCTTTATCGGTCTTCACTGCATTTCCCTGGTATATGTTTCCACCATTCGAGGCAGGGATTGACTCCGGATCACAGGCGACATAAGCTGCAAGCCCGGCGATAATCATTGGCATTGGCGGTGCAGTTATTCTATGAAAAAGATACATTTAACTGCTGTTACTAAGTGACGAGTTTCAAGACAAACTTACGGGAATGCTTGGATAGTCTTGATCACACTTTCCGGAACTTGCGACATATTAGTCGCCAGTATCTGACTCAACTCTTTCTTTTGCAGCAACGTCGGATATCTCCCCCAAACCATTAGATGTAACATCTCTTCGAAGTCGCTATTCCAGAGTTGCTCCAGGCTGTAGCCACGGAAGAGTAGCAGTCCTCTCTCGCTATCTCTATAGCGGGTGATGAAAGGTCGAAATCCGGTCAGCAAAGGTAGTCAAAAGTAGCTCACGGAGGTTTCGGGACAGTCTTACGCGAAACTAATATCCGTCTCAATAACTGTGGTGTTTTGAAGACCTGGGTCGTGAACCCGTAGCCCTGCAGCGACTTTGTTGGCACGGTCTGTGCTAGCCTCTGTTGCTTTGATCTGTTTAAATGCAGTTGCAAGTATAGCATTTCTGTGGATCGGGATTTCATATTCTAACAATGTGCGCGAGTCTTTCACAAAAAGTGTGCCTGAAGACATAATTGTGAAAGAGTAGTGTTAAGAGAGTGAAAATGACTTTGAAATAATTGATCTGCCAGATACAAGAATTATTCCATTTTATGTCCTCAGGTGCAATACTTATGACAGAATAGTTTATGATCCGTGATACAGGATCAAGGTATCACAGGCATCACTTTACCTCGAAAATTTTCCGATATTTCCCTATCAGAGCACTGTTTAAAGTCCCAATCTCCGTCATACACGCCTACACCGCAGAAATATTGGCGCCACATCTCGGGAAATAAAAGCATCTCTTAGAGGTACCGATATCTATTAACCGTGTAGTTAAAAGCCAAGTGCGCATTATGCTGGTATTGCATTATATAATATTTCCAATAAAATAACTTGCAACATGTTGTAGGCAGAGATTCAAGGGTGACTATTGTAAATTTTATTCAGACACGTAAATATCATCTAATGCATTTATTTGGAAATTGATGGTTCCCAATTCCCATAATTTTGCAAACAGTACAACATTAGACCATTCATTCCTGTAATAGATAATTTGGTTTTCTTAAACGTAAATCCCATCGCATAAAAAATTTTGTGATAAATAGAGCCGAAGCAAGTATTGAGCGATTGAAAATGCCAAGATGTTAACTTGCAGTTTCAAATGCTATGACAAGTATGCAGCTTTGTTTCCGAGCTCTCTGATCGCGTTTGTTATCCGTTTCATATTCTTTGCGTCACTCGGAATCTGATGACCTTTCTCATGTACCAAAAGCGTTGATAATCCTGGGTCACATAATGCATAGAGCTTCAGAGAGTGGTTATATATGAAATCATTTGTTCCAGTTATGTGAAGAGTGGGGATGTGAATGAGACCCTCTAATCCATCGTCCATAATGAAGTTTCCACGGTCGTCCATACGAAATGGCGGTGGAGCGTTCATGAAAATTGCACATCGAAACGGTGGAGGCTCGTACGGTTTTGTTTTGAATAAGTGAGCAAGAAATCCAAAGGCCAGTGTACCGCCATGAGAAAAACCGAGAACACCATCAAACGGACCCTCTTCTTCGATGACTTCCGAAAGAAGCTCATACGCGTCATTTAGAGACTTGTCATCGTCTGTGACATTGCGTGGCCACTTGTAAAAGGTGAAATAGGGCCCTTCAAAAATTCCTTCGACACCCGGGCCAGGTCCAGACTCGACTTCTCCTTCGACAAAGTAGAACGACGCGCTGTTATCGCTTTGAAGCTCGCGTATGAGCGGACCTACATTACTTCTCGTTAGGAACTCCATAAGATGAACAATATACTTTCCAGTACCTAGTTGAAATTGCAGGATCTGTGGTTGCATTCATTGTCAACTTCTACTGCTAATACTGCAGGATAAAGGGGAAAAAACCCACCCGGGCGCTGGTTCCTGCACCGTGGAGGCAAAGCAACTTGAGTTTCGGCATGGCATCGGTATTGGAAATCAAGATCAAGGTGGAAGGGAAAACAACTGGATGTCGTAGTCACTTTTATGCAATTTTGATCCTCGGATTATGTCAGATTAATTGACCACTACCAGTTCGCAGACTTGGACAAGCCTAGTTTCGGTCACTTTTGTTAGATCCTGAAAACTCACCGTTCTAATAGTTGTATGAATTCCTTTCTAGGGTTCTATATAACTTCAAATGCTCCAACGATTGAATGGATGCAGTAGAAAAAAAATTGAGCACATAGAACATCCCACTCCATCAGAGCATGTCACATGCCGATCCCGGAAATTTTAACTTACCGGTTGTACTGTGGGTTCCTACGATCACCCGAATCACCGTATCGTTTGACCGCCGGAGAGTTATATAGGCTTCTAACCTCATTGACCGATTAAGACCCTGGGACCTTTGTCGAAAAGAGCTCAAAACTAATCAAGATATCTTTTTTGTTCCAAGTCCCACAGGCTTAACTGTGGCACGAGAATCTATGATACGGAATTTCTTCGTCTGTGGATTATCTCATGCGCTGATAGAACTGCACTTATTCCACGAGTTCAATTATATTTAGCTACAGAAGTGGCAGTTGCGTGGGCACCCATCGTTCGGGAGATTGCTCTTCCCCGGTTCACGCAATTCATTGCTGCTAACAACCAAAAATAAAATGTCAAATTCGTTAGAGAGACAAGGTACCTCATCAGGTAACAATGGAGCCATGGAAGACAAGTCCATGCCTGTTGCAATTGTTGGCATGTCTTTTCGGGGGCCAGGGGACGCTACGACAGTTGAAAACTTGTGGAAAATGTTATCTGAAGCACGAGAAAGCCGCACTAGTATTCCGAAGGAAAAGTGGAATAACGAAGCCTTCTATCACCCTGATTATAAGAGGCATGGTACAGTAAGTAGTGTCTTCAAAGATGGTTGAGCTTCTAGTGGGGATGACCAACATCTGTTACCAGCACGATGTGACAGCGGGTCATTTTTTCAAAGAAGATCTTGCTCATTTTGACGCTCCGTTCTTTAACTTGACAAGAGCCGAGGCAGAGGTTGGATTCCTATTCCTTGGGCACCAGACAGAACTTCATACTTACGACTGTAGGCACTTGATCCCGCACAGCGGCTTCTACTAGAATGCACATACGAAGCACTTGAAAATGGTTAGTGGCTGAACTGAACAAATGCAAAACCTCAATCTAATACTATGTCTTGTATAGGCGGTATTCCCATGGAGAAGATTGTGGGCAGCAAGACTTCGGTATTCGTGGGGTCGTTTGCTACAGATTATACTGATCTACTGCTTCGCGATCCGGACACGGTTCCGATGTATCAATGCACGAATGCCGGGCAATCACGGGCCATGATCTCCAACCGGCTTTCATACTTCTTTGACCTTCACGGTCCTTGTGTGACAGTCGACACAGCTTGCTCAGGAAGCTTGGTTGCTCTTCATTTGGGCTGCCAAAGCTTGAGAACTGGAGATGCGAAGTGCTCTATTGTGGCGGGTGTGAACGTAATCCTAAACCATGAGTTTATGATTACAATGTCCATGATGAGGTATGTTTTTGCATGTCATCAATGATATATTACATGCTCAAGAATCTAGATTTCTCTCTCCCGATGGTCGTTGTTATACCTTTGACGAGAGAGCCAACGGATATGCACGAGGCGAGGGCGTCGGCTGCGTCATTCTCAAGCCACTGGCAGATGCGCTAAGAGATGGCGATACTATCCGCGCTGTCATCAGGGCGACGGGTTCGAATCAGGATGGCAGAACATCTGGAATCACCTTGCCAAACCCTGTTGCTCAGGAGGCACTTATCCGCGACGTCTATGAAGCAGCTGGTCTTGACCCTCGGGAAACAAGCTATGTCGAAGCCCACGGCACTGGAACATCTGCTGGAGATCCGCTGGAGACAAGGGCCCTGTCTAAAGTGTTCTGTAGCGATAGGGAACCCGATAAACCTCTCATCATTGGCTCAATCAAGTCTAACCTCGGTCACCTCGAGGGTGCGAGTGGCATTGCATCTGTGATCAAGACGGTTCTCATGCTCGAGAATGAGATAATCCTACCGAACCGAAATTTTAAATATCCCAATCCACGCATCCCCTTCCAGGAATGGAAATTGAAGGTCAAAATATCTATACGACTGAAGACACTTCCTGCTCAAGATGGCTAATACATGTACAGGTGCCGGTTTTCGTCCAGCGGTGGGATGTCAAGGGCCCTCGTCGGGCCTCGATCAACAGTTTCGGCTATGGAGGTTCGAACGCTCACGCAGTGATAGAGTCCGCGCGCACATACCTGAGCGAACGAGGACTTGTAGGATTGTACCGAAATTTCAAATCGCTGCGTTCGCCAGACGAGAAGACAGAATTAGACATGACAGACAAGATCAATCTCAATGACTGTTGCAATGGTGAAGTAACTCGGGGTTGTCCTAATGAAAGGATCAATGGTGGAGATGCCAGCAGCGACAGAACCAACGTTCCAATTAATGGTCATACACATGATTCTACTGGCAAAGCAGCGGAAGATGCTGGTCGCATGCGGCTATTTATTCTCTCAGCATTCGATGAGGCCGCTGGTAGAAGACAAATCGAAAACCTTGTGAACTATGTTGATGACCGCATTGATTTGACTGATAGCAACTTTCTCGATGATCTTGCCTTCACATTAAACGAGAGACGAACAAAATTCATCTGGAAGGCAGCAATCCAGGGAAGCTCGATAAATCACCTCAGAAGCTCCTTGTCCAAGGCAATTAAATTCGAAAAGTCTTTTAAACCACCGACAATTGCTTTTATCTTCACCGGCCAGGGCGCTCAGTGGTGTGGAATGGGGCGCGAGCTACTGGCAGCGTATCCAGTTTTCCGAAAGACCATTGAGAAAGTAAGCGCGTATCTAATAAGCCTCGGAGCTCCGTTCAATGCTAAGGGTATGTAAACGATCCCATTGATGAGAGGAGCGTGGGCTAACTAACCGGCTCAATAGACGAGCTTACGAAGGATCCGGAAGTTTCGCAAATCAACCTTGCCCTGTATAGCCAGCCCTTGTGCTCCGCCATACAAATCGCTTTGGTTGACCTTCTTGCGTCCTGGGGTGTCAACCCTGATTCGGTAACCGGACATTCAAGTGGCGAAATAGCGGCCGCCTACGCAACGGGGGCATTGTCACTTGAAGATGCCATGGCCGTCGCCTACTACCGTGGCGTTGCATCCAGCCATATGCAGCAGAACGCGACGGCCAAGGGCGCGATGATGGCTGTAGGCATGTCGAAGGAAGATGTCGAACCTCTTATTGCTGCGCTCACTACGGGGAAGATTACCGTGGCATGCATCAATAGCCCGCAGAGTGTCACAGTTTCCGGCGATGTCGAAGCTATTGACGAACTGAAGGCTGTCTTAGCTGAAAAGAACGTCTTTGCTCGCAGACTTGCCGTAGAAGTAGCCTACCATTCACATCATATGGCACTTGTTGCGGAGGAATATGAAAGCGCCATATCTGGGATCCGAACAGTGGAGGCTGCTAATACGGAGTTCTTTTCTTCTGTCACTGGCAGGAAAGTCACTGCAGCAGAGCTGGGGCCGCGTTACTGGGTGTCGAACCTCCTCGGCCAGGTCAAATTTGCAAACTCTGTACGAGAAATGTGCCTGGAAACTATCAAAAAGAAGACCAAATGGCAATCCCAGGGCGGCAGGGTAAACGTTTTGATTGAAATCGGACCCCATTCCGCCCTTGCCGGCCCGATCAAGCAGATCTTGCAGGGTGAGCCCAGGCTGAAAGACGCATCAATTAATTATATATCTGCCCTTGTCCGTAAGGAGAGCGCCGTTACGACAATGCTGAATCTAGCAGGGAAACTGGCTGTACAGAGTTACCCACTTGACTTCTCTGCTATTAACCGACCGATGGGATGGGAGAGCCATAATGTTATCGTCGACCTTCCTCCATATTCGTGGAATCATTCAAACGTCTACTGGGCCGAGCCCCGGCTCAGCAAAACACTGCGGAACCGAATCTCTCCCCGGACAGACCTCCTAGGCGCGCTCGACAGAAATTCTAATCCTCTGGAGTCTCGCTGGCGCAATCATCTGCGCCTATCGGAGATCCCCTGGGCCAGACATCACAGAATTCAATCTAATATAGTATATCCAGCCTCTGGTTTCATAGCAATGGCGATAGAAGCTGCTTGTGAACATGCAAAAGGAAGAAGTTCGAAGGCCATCGCGGGTTACAAACTACGAGAGATTACTTTTGGGACAGCTCTTCTTATCCCAGACCAAGAAGAAGGCGTTGAGACACTTATCTCACTCAAGCGGTTCAACGACAGTCTGCGAAGACCCGGCAGTTCCTGGGAGGAATTTTGTGTGTTCTCCGTCACTTTGGACGACAATTGGACTGAGCACTGTCGTGGACTTATCAGCGTACAATTTACAGAGGAAAACAAGGAAATCTTCGAAGAAGACTCGAAGATCGAGGATGAGAAGGCCTTATCCGAGAGACTTGGAAGTATCGAAGAAGCGTGTAAGGAGGATGTTGAAATCTCAGGGTTCTATGAACGCCTAAGAAATATGGGCCTCGATTATGGAGAGACATTCGCTAATGTGGCTATGGTGCGAGTCGGCCTAGCGACAGCTGTTGGTACAATCGTCATCCCTGACACGGCTGCGGTTATGCCAGCCAAGTACGAATATCCTTTTGTAATACATCCAACGACACTTGATAGTGTCTTGCACCTAGTTTTTGCTGCAAAGTACGAGCGGGGACCGGTTGAAGAGCCAGCAATACCGGTTTTTGCGGACGAGATTTTCGTGTCCCATAACGTTCCGAGGCAGAACGGCCGGAAACTTAGCGTCCACACGTTGCTAGATGAACGGGATCGACGGTCTTTCAAATCATCAGTTTGGGTTATGGATCCAGACCAACCAGGCTGCGAGCCATTGGTGTCCTTCTCCGACCTTCACTGGAAGATCCTTGCAAAAGACGTTCAGAAATCAAGCGCCCACAGCGACGAGAGAACTGCCTATGCATTCAAATGGGAAGCTGACATCGATATGCTCTCCGGAGAAAACGCAGATAGGCTGTGTGGAGGACCTGGCAACGGCGTCGGGCTTGGCCGCATCTATCAAGTAGTGAGCCGCTGGTTGAGTCTTCTTGGCCACAAAAACCCCCATCTGTCTATCATGGCAATGGATTCCGGATCCAGCGGTGCTGCGGTCCAAATACTGCAGGCATTAAGCGCTCCAGATCCGGACCATGTACCCAGCTTTGGGAAGTTCACGTTGACAGGCACGAACCCGACGATGCTCGAGACAATCCAAACACAGCTCGCCTCTGCGCGAGATATCATGGTCTTTAAAGAGCTTAATGCTGAAGTCGACCCCCTGAAACAAGGCTTTTCCGAATGCTCATTCGACGTAGTCATCGCAGTTCATTCACTCGACGGCGTCAAATCCATAGACGAAGCGCTGAAGAACATCAAGAAGCTCATAAGGCAGAATGGGAGATTGATCCTTGTCGAAGCAAATCGGGAATTCATGGCGTCAAGGGAAACATTGGATGCTTTGACCGACCGACTCGTACGTCGTGCTCCCCTTTCACCGGAAGAATGGCAACAGAAACTGGAGAAGGCGGGTTATGGGAATGTGGACTGCGTCGTTCGGGACCGTCCGGGCGAGTCTGAGGACGAGGTGTCCATGATCGTTGCGAGAGCCAGCCGCACGGCGCCTGTTGCGGCGCCAGAGGTCGTTCTCATCGTCCAGGGCGAGGATGACAGGAAGGACGACGGCAACGGAGTCGACACGACGCGTCTGGTGGAGCTGCTGGCGCGGAGCGGAACCCGGGCGGAGACGGCGGCCTTCTCCGCCGCGGAGCCCGCGGGGAAGACGTGCATCGTGCTCGGCGACCTCGACGGCGCCATCGCAAGCGATCCCTCCGAGCAGCAGTTCGAGACGATCAAGAAGATCCTGCTCAAAAGCAACGGGGTGCTCTGGGTGACCCGGGGCGGAACTGTTTCTTCACGGAATCCCAACGCCAACGTGGTGACGGGCCTGGCCAGAACCGCCCGATCGGAGAATGATGGGTCGACTACCGTTACGCTGGACCTCGATGGCGAGGAGCCGCTCAGTCCGGCCGCGGCCTCCGGAATCATATATTCGCTGTTCAAGCATTGTTTCACCTGCGAACGGTCATCAGAGTCCAATGCTGATCTGGAGTACGCCGAACGAAGAGGGGTTCTTATGATCCCTCGCATCGTCGAGGATCATCAGTTGAACCGAACGATATCTTCAATCAGTAACCGAGTGCCGGTAGATCAACTCTTTCACCAAGCTGGCCGTCACCTGAGACTTGAGGTTGGCTCTAAGTACCTGGAGGACTTGTACTTTGTGGACGATGAAAGAAGCTCCCGTGGCCTGGAGGACGACGGCATCGAAATAGAAGTCAAGGCAATCGGACTGAACACACGCGATATGTTGATCGCCTCTGGAGAAATCAAGATGGAACCTCTTGGTGTGGAATGCAGTGGAATCGTAAGAGCCGTGGGAAGGTCTGTCCACAACCTGGTCCCTGGAGATCGGGTTGCTGGCTGTGGGCTAGGGACGATATCCAGTTCGTACTGGAGCAGGGCGTCCGCATTCCAAAAGATCCCCGAATACATGTCGTTCGAGACAGCAGCATCCCTCCCGACGGCCTATATAACGGCTTACCACGTCGTCCATCATCTCGCCCGGGTCTCTCGCCAGGACATAGTGCTCGTACACTCAGCGACCGCAGTTCTGGGCGAAGCGCTCATCGATTTGTGTGTCAATACTGGGGCAGAAATTTTTGTGTCTGTCGTCACATTGGAACACAAGAAGTCCTTGCTTTCTAAGTACGCCATTCCGGAAGATCACATTTTGCACAGCGAGGATGCGAACCTCAAGAGGCACATCATGAGATTGACTTATGCGAATGGCCTTGACGTTGTACTTAACTGCTCAGCTGGAGAGGCTTTGAGGCTAGCTTGGGATTGCATTGCTCCTTACGGTCGATTTGTGGACCTGGGAAGCCGCAACGTGGATGTCAACACTCGCCTCGAGATGTTAAACTTCCGGAGAAATGCGAGCTTCGCCGTATTCGATATTCTGTTCTTCATGGAACAAAAGACTCACGACGCGGATACAGCGTGGGCCGATGTTATGGATCTGTTGCGTCGAAAAGCAATTAATTGCCCGTCTAACCTACGAATATTTCCCATACATAACATCAAGACTGCTCTACAAGCCTTGAAACGGGGTGAGGGGAACTTTAAACCCGTAGTTGTCACTAGTCCAGATGCCATTGTGAAGGTTAGTAATTATTCCTGAATCTGTTTGACAAATTGTGACTTGTGCAGGTTCTGCCTCGAGACATGAGTAACAGCATCTTCCGCCCGGATGCTTCCTACCTTCTAGTCGGCGGCCTCGGCGGAATTGGACGAGCTATGGCACTTTGGATGACTGAGCACGGTGCAAAAAACCTAATATTTGCGAATCGAAGCGGTCTCTCCAGGCAGGAGGCTCGAGACACTGTGAATCTGCTCCAGCAGAGAGGAACTAATGTCTTAGTATACAGCTGCGATGTCAGTAAACCCGAACAAGTCTCAGCGCTGGTCAAAGAAAGCTCAGTGAGTATGCCACCTATACGAGGAGCTATCCAGAGCGCCATGGTCCTGCGCGTGAGTTATACTCCTGTCCCTTCATCTATCTCATACTCATTTCCTTCAGGATATGCTTTTCGAGAAGATGACCGTCAGAGACTACAAGGCGGTCATAGATCCAAAGATCAGAGGAACATGGAATCTGCACAAGTTTCTTCCGAAAGAACTCGATTTCTTTATTATGCTGTCGTCAATAAGCGGCATTATTGGGAACGCAACCCAAGCATCATACGCAGCAGCTAACACATTCTTGGACGCCTTTGCAATGTTTCGAAACTCACTCGGGTTGTCTGCGGTAACCCTTGATCTTGGTGTGATCACAGGAGTAGGGTATCTGGCTTCCAGTGAGAGCAAGGATCTGCTCGATGTAATGGAACGACAGGGTTTCGAAGCCACAGACGAAAAGAAACTTATGACTCTACTTCAGTCGGTACTTACAAAACCGCGCAAGGATGGTATTCCGGCGCAAACGGTGACTGGGCTCGGGACCTGGAAGAAGGGTACCTCACTTCCAGCATTTGACCTACCTCTATTTTCTTATTTTCGGCGTCTCTCGCTTTACACTCAAGGGAGCACTGATGAAATGGATCGGCCAGAAAATCAGCTTAGAAATTCACTTGGGGCAGCAAAGACAATCAATGAAGCCACGGAGTTGGTCTGTTCCGCTCTTGTCGACAAGCTCGCCTCACGAAGTGGTATTCCTCGGGATAATGTCGATTGCTCGAGAGCAATTTCAGAATACGGGGTTGATTCACTTGTTGCAGTCGAGCTACGTAACTGGATATCACAGGAGATGGATAGCACGATCCCAATATTGGAGCTTGTTGCAAATACTTCTATACTTCAGCTCAGTGCTAAAATAGCAGCCCGGTCAAGGCTAGTCCATCTTGAGGCCTATAAGGCATAAAATAGATAGAAATTTAGCCTAGATAACAATAAACCTGCTAATACCGGCTTGATTTTATATTTTGCTTGTAACGACAGGCCTAGATAACTAGACCTAAGGGGTCGTTGGTTTATCTTGAAGACAAGAAACAAGGGGGTGAGCAATATAAAA